>JAEAME010000034.1_pt1 | contig 209808 bp, 167 predicted proteins | sample 8958731 | NCBI WGS metagenome assembly JAEAME01 (sample SAMN16933194, study PRJNA681113) | bioreactor sludge metagenome | isolation source: anerobic bioreactor sludge (Control) | place: India:Bengaluru | collected 2018-10-24
CCGGTGGTCCGGTTGATGTGTTCTGCCAGACCCTGCCTTTCCCCGGTAATGAAATACACCGGACGACCATTGTCCGGACCCCACCCGTAATCGGCGCGGTCATTGACAGGAAGCCTGAAACCCACATGATCCCGGTCATCGGCTATCTGGTTGAACATCACCTTGTCTTCGGGGTTCATTTTCAACAGCCATTCCAGCCCCCAGCGGATCTCGTCCAAAATGTCAGGGATCCCGTTGGCCCCGGGACGGCCCGTAGCATCAAAACGGTCCCCGAATACGGTTTTATCTTCGGCCTGGGTATAGGCGAACATCATCTGAAACGTGGCGTTGGCACTGGTGGTAAGGTATTGCAGGTAATCGGTGGCATCGTGCCAGCCACCGGTAACATCAATTTTCTCTCCGGTTCGTTCGGGATGCAGCACAATATAACCGTCATGCTGGTGACATTGGGCATCCAAAAAGGGATTGTCCCCGCAGCGTTGTTGTCTCATGTAGGTAAGCAGAAAATCTGCAGTGCCTTCGTATACTTCCGTCCCAATACGAAATCCGGGGGATTCCACCCTGCCCTTACCCGGAAGATCAATACTTATACGGTATCCGCCTTCCTTTTGCAGATTTGAAAAATTGAGCCGGTAAGCCATTCCCATACCCCATTTTTCAGCGGGGGCCAGCACCATTAAACCGTCTTCCCTTGATCCGGAAAAAACACAATCACCGGTGCGCATATCCAGGATACGAAAACCGGACGGGTCCGTCGTTTCTTCTTTAGATATGAATACTGCAACCTTGATGTCCCCGGGCAGGTATCCTGCCTGGTTGATCCGGATCCATGCACCTGTTTCCTGTGCCGTAAGTGATTGCATGGTGACCGAACAGATCAGCATGCAAAGGAATGATCTCAACATATCGCAATATTTTACTTTGTTCCTTATGCAAATATATCTATAATATTCCTCACCTGGTCAATGAGAGGCGCATACCGGCATATATCCTGATTCCCATAAGTGGACCCCAGATAATTGAGGCATTGAAATTATCGGAAAAAGGATCATCGGCAGATATAATTGGATCGGGTTGCCTGTAATTCAACAGGTTTTCCCCTCCGGCATACAGTTCCACTTTGTTGAATTTCCTGGTGATCTGGGCATAGAACATGGGAAATACCGGTGAATAATGATCTTCCCCTCCGGCTGCAAATGCCGGGATTCTGGCAGGACCGTTCAATTGGGCAGTGACATCAAACACCCAGGAATCCGCAGGCGTCGTATATTGCAGGTTTAACACTCCCTTGAACCTGCTGGTCAGGGGACGGTCTGTAAGACCCTGCCCTTTCATGTTCACTTTGGAATCGTTGTAACGGAAAGTAGCCAGGACAGAAAAACCTTCGAACGGTTCGGTAGTAAAATCCACCTGCCATGTGTTGGTGAAAGACCTCCCTCCCAGGTTGTAAAAAAGGACGGAAGGAACCGGGGCGCCAGAAAGAAATTCCTGATCCGCTATCAACTGGTTTATAAAATCTGTGCGGAAATATTCCAGGCTCAGTGTAGAAGATCCTTCCCGGCCAAAGGGCAGACCCAGTGTCAGGTTCAACCCGTATGTCCAGGCTTCTTCAATCCCGGGAGTTCCCTCAAACAGGATCCTCCATCCTGTTGACAAGACACCAATATTGTCCGTTATGCTGTTAGGCGTACGGAACCCCCTTCCGGCCGTAGCCCTGAAAACAAGGTCTTCCGTAAAATTGTAGCGTACATTTACCCCCGGTGTAAACAGCCATCCGTACAGGGTATTGTAATCTGCCCGGGCACCTGCAATGAAAACAAATTTGTCATCCCAATGCAAGGTGTATTCACCGTAAGCACCATAGATACTTTCCCGGCGCCCCAGATCAAAGGACTCCTCACCCCCGGCAGGCCATCTGTCCACAAGAACCTGGTCCAGACGTTCCCAAAGAGCACTCACACCCATCGTGATTTTATGAGATTCACCCAGGCTGGACATAAAAACGGCATTGGCGAAAACATCTTGTTGCAACGCATTGAAGTCTTTCAACCCAAAATAGGAGTCCTGGCTGTGCAGGTTGTAATCCAGCACCAGTGCGATGTTCGGATCCACATGGTTCTCGTCTTCCGGCAAGATCCCGTCTTTCGGTATGTCTTCAGCTTCATGATCGTGCCCGGTATCATGCATTTCTTCATGCATACCTTCCGTGGCATGATCTTCCTGATGTTCTTCCCCATGTGCAGACTCGCTCATAAGTTCATGAGCATGTAGGTGTTCATGGTCGTGCTTCACCAAAGGGATCCCCAGTTTCGCATATGCATTGATCCCCCTGTTCAGGATACGTGATCCCCACATGACATTTTCCCTGTTTTCTCCGGGAAGAACCCATTCGTTATCTTTCTGCCCTCCTTTCCTGTCTTCATAAACGCCACGGAATCCGAAACGGAGCTGCAAACCGGAAGCAGGAGCATACAACCACCTGTTAGCCAGTGAATAGCGACGTGTAAGCGGTTCGTCCAGGAATCCGTCTCCGTTAGCATCGTGTTGCATCAGATCAGACGAACCGTGTGCCAGGATGACCGTACTCCACTGATCGTTCAACTGAAGCGATGACACAATGTTGGCCTCGGTCCTCAATGCGCTGTTCAAAAACAGGTTGACAAAAAGCGGCATTTGTGCAGTGGGCTTGCGGTATTCCATATTGATCTGGCCTGTTATGGCTTCATAGCCGTTTACCACAGACCCCGTTCCCTTTGCTATCTGTATGCTTTCCAGCCACTGACCGGGCACAAAGGCAAGGCCGAAAGGGATCTGGATCCCTCTCATGGCAGGACGGTTTTCTTCCAGCATCTGGGTATAATTCCCGCTAAGTCCCAACAGGCGGATCTGCCGCGCTCCGGTCACCGCATCTGAATACCCCACAGAGACACTTGCCGAGTTTTCAAAACTCTCGGCAAGGTTGCAACACGCCATTTTGCACAGGCCGGCAGCGGTGATCACCTCGGTCTTAACCGGAGCCAGGCGGGAAATATAATTGCCCTGCTGACGTCCTGTAATATGGAGGACATCGAGTGTCCCGGCATTTTCATATAGGGTGAAACTGATCACCTCAGCCGGAGAACCGACTTCCAGGGTATCCACGCCATAACCCATATAGGCTGCAGCCAGCCGTTCCGAAGGTCCCCGCTCTATACTGAAGGAACCGTCCTGTCCGGTATATACCATATGTTTCACCGCTTGCCCGGGAATGGCAGGAACCCAGTATACGGCTGCGGCTACGGCAGGATGGACATGCCCGTGATCATCGGTGATAAATACTTTTCCCCTGTAGGTTTGTGCGCCCAGGAGGATGGGTAGCGCTAAAAATAAACTAAGTATGGTTCTTTTCATTTACGTGTATGTATGCGTTTGATGATGAATGATCAGGTTGTTTTACTTTTTTGGTAAAACAGGTATTCACAAACGCATCGGTGACGTAAACACTGCCTTGCGCGAAGGCCGTTCCAACGGAGTAAATTGCAAGCAGTCCGCATAAGAGGCCGAAAGTGCAGGATGTCCGGACGACCCGGGAAATGCTGTACAGAAATGGTTCTGAATGTCCATCCTGAAGATTCCTTCAGCGCCGGGATGGTGGCTTGTCAGGGTGGTTTGGTCCACAGAAAAGATCCTGATGTGGCAGCAATCCTCATCGTGAATGTCCTCACAGCCTGAATTTCCGTACAAAAACAATACGTGGGAAGAACCTTTATCCAGACAGGTATGAACCGAAATGCCGGAAGTCCCGGCAAGAAAGGCCGATAAGATTACCAGGTTGAACAGGATATGAAGGTTTTTTCTCATTCCGGATTGCAAATATAATGGTTACTTTTGTAAAACTATAATACAAATGGCATGAAAGATTTTTTAAAGACATTCACAGCCGTAGTGTTGGGGACGGCCTTGGTGCTGTTCACCGGTTTTTTCATTCTCATCGGATCGGTAACGAGCATGGTCCGGATGGGTATGGGCAGAACTGCGGGTATTGTGCCTGACAGGGCTGTGTTATATATCTCTTTCGAGAGCGGGCTCGCTATTCAGGATTCAGGCCTGCCTTCATTCGGCTTTTTGCCTACTGATCTGAATATTGCCCGGGGCGGCACCGGTTTCCTGGGTATTGTTCACGCCATTGAACAGGCTGCACAGGATCCGGCCGTAAGGATGATCTACCTGAACCCCTCGGATCTGAACGCCCGGATGACACATATTGAAGAGATCCGAAACGCCCTGATTACATTCCGTCAGAGTGGAAAACCGGTTCTCAGCTACGCCGACACCTATTCTCAGCAGGCGTATTATCTGGCAACAGCAGCGGACAGGATCATCCTGAACCCCGCCGGGAGTATAATCCTGCAGGGATTCAGCATCAATATCAATTACTACAGGGAACTCTTTGACAAACTGGGCCTCGAGGCACAGGTTATCCGCAACGGCAGCTATAAAAGCGGGGGGGAACCTTTTACGTCATCACGGATGAGTGATCCGGAACGCTTACAATTGCAAGCCTATATCTCGGCAGTCTGGGATCACTGGTCTGAAGGCATGGATTTGATGCGTCACCTGGAAAAAGGCACTGTTGACAATCTTTGTTCCAGGACTTTTATTACTGAAGCCGCCCGTGCAAAAGAAACAGGACTGGCCGATGAGATCTGGCACCAGGATGAGGTCATTGCGTATCTTTCTTCGGTCTACGACAACATCCCGGAAAGAAAGCTTCCCATAGTTGCCGTTCAGGATTATATCAAATATACGGAGCTGAATAAGAGGAAACCCGTAAGAGACAAGATCGCGGTGGTGTACGCTGCAGGAAATATCGTAGCAGGAAAAGGCCGCGGACAGGTGTTTGCCAGTGATTTTGCAGCACAGATAAGACAATACCGCAACGATTCGACCGTCAGGGCTGTGGTGATTCGTGTTGAAAGCCCAGGCGGGGATCCCCTGGCAGCGGACATCATCACCCGGGAGATACAGTTGACAGCAGGTATCAAACCGGTAGTCGCCTCGTTGGGTGATGTGGCCGCTTCCGGAGGATATTGGATTGCAAGCGCAGCAAACAAAATTTTCGTCAATCCCTCAACCATGACCGGATCCATAGGTGTTTACAGCATATCCTTCAACGGGGAAAAGACCATGTCAGATGTACTGGGCGTTAAAAATGAGACGGTTGACACGCACCCGTTCAGTCATTTTTCTTCATTGTACCACCGTAAAAGCGAACAGGAACTGGATATTATCCGGGATCAGATCGAGTCTACCTACACAAGATTCCTGGATGTGGTCTCAGAAAACCGGCACATGGACCGATCGGAAACAGAATCCCTGGCCGACGGACGCATCTGGTCAGGAAAGGATGCCCATCAGAACGGACTGGCCGATGAAAAGGGCGGGCTTGCCGATGCCATACGGGAAGCAGCCCGGATGGCCGGAATCAGCGATTACCGTTTAACTGCATACCCCAGACCGCTCAGGGTCACTGACCTGATCGGGCTGAAAGACCGAAACTTGAATACAGGGATAGAACAGGTCATTCAGACCCGGATTCTTGATCTGGCAGGACCCCGGGGGATCCAGGCCCGTTTGCCGTTTCATGAACAAGCAATATCGTGGTAGTTTTTTTGGTAATCCTGAAACGGTTGTCAATGCGTAAACCAATCACCCATACGATATCGTTCCCGGAGCAGAGTACCTGTATACGATCCTTGTCGTAAAGAGGAATTTTCAGGTCTGTGAGAAAATCACTGATCTTTTTGTAACCCTTCATCCCTAAGGGAATAAACCTATCTCCCTCCTCCCAGGGACGTACCCTGAGCGGAAAAAGGAGCGTATCGGCATCAAGTGCGGCTACCGCAGGACCTTCCGGAATGACAAATCCGGGCGCACGTTCCAGCCGGCGGTATTCCAACTGAGAAGAGGCAGCCTGAACGTCAAGTTCGCGGACCACCAGTTCTCCCCTGTCAATCCACAGTGTGTGTGAAGCAGAAAGAAACCTTTTACCGCTCTGGCCTTCCATGGCCAGGGCGATATCTTCCAGCTGGGAGGGATTGAATCCATAGGGAGAAAGAAGGGCGTACAGCCAATATTCCACCTGACCCCCGGATAAAAGTGCAGGAATGGAGAATCCCCTGCCTGTGGCACATTCGGCACGTTTCTTTTCTGCCAGCGCATCAAGCAGCTGCTGCACCTGCAGAAAATTGTCAGCGTTCTTTCCTATCCGTGAGATCACGTTTGGGGATATTTCTTCCAGCACGGGCAGTACCAGGTGACGTATCTTGTTGCGTGCAAAATCAGTTTGCAGATTGGTTGAATCTGTACGGTAAGCGATCCCGTTGTGGTGTGCATATTCCTCGATCATGGCCCTTGGGATGTGCAGCAGGGGCCTGATAATAGTACCGTTTTGCATTCTCATACTGCACAAACCCCTGATCCCGGTCCCCCGGACAAGGTTCAGCAACACGGTCTCGGCCCTGTCATTGGCATTGTGGGCAACTGCGATATGCGACAGACCGTGTTCCCGGCACAGAGTCCCGAACCAGTCGTAGCGCAGTTCCCTGGCCGCCATTTCCGTGGAAATCCCCTTTTCAGCGGCATAAGTGCGCGTGTTTACTTTCTTTGTGTAAAACGTGATCCCGTTCTCCCTGGCAAAATCGGCAACAAAAGCCTGATCCCCTTCACTTTCCTCCCCCCGGAGACAAAAATCCATATGCGCCATCGCAATGCGTTGGCAAAGACCAACACCTTCCCCACCCGCCATCCATTGGATGAACAGATGTGTCATTACCATGGAATCCACACCTCCGCTCACGGCTATCAAAACGCCGCTGCAGGGAGCGGTCAGCAGTTTCCTCAGCGATGCGGAAAATGTATTCTGAACCATTGTGGATGGTCTATTTGTTCGATATGGTATAGGAAAGTCCTATGGATAATATTTCCCTGAACTGTACCCTGGCTGCCTTGTGGCCGTTTTTATCGGCAATTTTGATATTATCGTCGTAAATAAGATTGGTACGTATGTTGGCATTCATGAACTTGTTCACCTGCATGGAAACCGAAAGGTCCCACAAAACCTGAATGTTCTGGGGTTTGTTCAGATAATCGGAAAACAAGACCAGTTCAGTATCTACCTTTACGTTTTTAAAAACCTCCTTGTCAAGTTTTATTTTCAGCTGGGCCCCGAATTCTTTCCTGACTTTTTCATCAGGTTTGTTCCCGTAATTTTCCCTCAGTTCCGGCAGACTTACCACAACGAGCCCGCCGGTAAGGGGCGCAAAAGTCATAGACAACCAGGGAAATGGCGTGTAATCGATACCAAGTCCCAGTGTGGCATTCAATGGAGAGGCAAACTGCGAGACCAGGGTGGTGTCCGAAGCGGTATATTTATAACCTTTGGCCATTTGAGTTTTGATCCCGAAGGCTGCTGAAAAATAAAGTTTGTCTGTCGCTTTGTAGCCCAATTTTGATTCCAGAGACAACCTGTCATCCGTTTTCTTAAGAATATCGCCGAACATCTTTACAAAACCGTATCCAATCTGGAACCTGTTCTGAAATTTGATATTGTTTTTGTCGTAGTTGGCTTTCGCATCAACATAGCCCCCCAGTGCAACGGAACTGTTCCCGCCTGCCGCCCAGTTGGTGAGGGATGTCTGGGAAAAATTCAACTGAGAAAGCACCGAGTTCGTCCAGAAAGTAGGCTTTTTGGGAGCGGGCATGGCCGCCAGTGCAGCCTGCCGGCTTTCTTCAATGAATTTTGCAATCAGGATGGAGTCTTCGATGGCTCTTTGCCTGGCAGAATCAACCTTGGCGGCCAGACGTGAATACATACGCGTCAGTTCTTCATAGGTGGGGACGGCCAGGCTGTCTTTTCGCAGCGAATCTGTACGTACGGTTTCCTGTGCGTAGGTGACAATAAATGTCAGTAATAATGAAATTACCAATAACGTTGTTCTTCTCATAAAAAAAAATTATTCGTGATCCGCCTTCACATCGTCAGCACAGAATGCGAAACCCAGGCGTTTTCCTGTCTGCATCTTCGAACTGTCTATCTTGGCATTCATCTGCTCCACGGTCGCAACGGCAACGGTCTCGTAGGGAGGGGCCAGCAAATCGAAAGCCAGACTGTACAGTACGGCCGTTTCCACCACGTTGATGATCGCCGTTTTATCGATGATCCTTTTCCCGAATTCCGAGAGTTCCCTTGTCATCTGTCTTTTTCCTTCCGTAAAATAGCTTTTGTCTTTGTTAATGAATAATCTTGCCACAAGGTAACCCAGGTCATCCTTTCTGTTGTATTTGAACGAATCAGTCAGGAAATTATACGCCGAGATCACTCCACAATAGGTAGAAAAAGGTTCTTTTTTTACATACTCGTTCTTCCATACCGGATGGTCCCTGTCAAACTGGAAGACATCGGTGTGCATACTGAAAAGGAGTATGTCATCAGCGAACTTGAGCTCGGCTTCGTATTTGCCTCTGTCCCTGTATTCAAAACGAACCCGGCGGTTCTCGCCGTCTTTAAGGAGCTCGTTAACGTCGTTGCTCATTTCGTGCAACACTTCCTTGGTCAGATTGAACGCATCGAGTGTCTGTAAAAAGACCTTGTTCTTCAAGTGGGACTTGACGTTCAATCCTTCTATGATCTGTTTTCTTGCGGGACGAATGTCTGAATTTGTCATGATTTTTTATTTAATATGCCCTGGCAAATACGACCCTTTGCGCAGAAGGCTTTCCGGTATACATGCAATTGCCCGGACGGGGATCTTCCCTTTCCGGGATCAGCCTGATGGTGGCTTTCGTTTCCTCTTTTATCCTGGCTTCGGTTTCCGGCGTTCCGTCCCAATGGCACAGGAAGAAACCTCCTTCTTCAATACGTTCACGGAATTCATCGTAACTGTTGATCTCGAAGGTGTTCTTATTTCTGAAATCCAAGGCCTTGTCGTAAATATTGTTCTGTATGTCATGCATCAGTTTTTGAACAAGGTCCTCCAATCCGCCCAGGGGAACGATCTGCTTTTCAAGAGTATCCCGTCGAGCCACTTCTATTGTGCCGTTGGCCAGGTCCCTGGGTCCCACGGCTATCCTGACGGGAACACCTTTCAGCTCCCATTCAGAGAACTTAAACCCGGAACGAACGTTATCCCTGTCATCCAGTTTGACGGTAATCCCCAACGCCTGCAGACGCGTCCCGATGTTCGCCAGATGCGCACAAATGGAACTTCTTTCTTCTTCCCCTTTGTATATCGGGACCAGGACCACCTGTACCGGAGCCAGCTTTGGAGGAAGAACAAGCCCGTTATTATCTGAGTGTGCCATAACAAGGGCACCCATCAGTCTGGTGGAAACCCCCCAGCTGGTAGCCCATACATATTCCAGCTTGCCTTCGCTGTTGGCAAACTGCACGTCAAATGCCCTGGCAAAATTTTGTCCCAGGAAATGAGATGTCCCTGCCTGTAATGCCTTTCCGTCCTGCATCAAAGCTTCAATACAGAGCGTTTCCACCGCCCCGGCAAATCTTTCGGTCGCTGTTTTGGGCCCGATCCATACCGGTAAAGCCATAACTTCTTTGGCAAAAGAAGCGTAAACCTCTACCATTTTTCTTGTTTCGGCCATGGCCTCCTGTGCCGTGGCATGTGCGGTGTGTCCTTCCTGCCAAAGGAACTCTGCCGTGCGAAGGAAAAGCCTGGTCCTCATTTCCCAGCGAACGACATTGGCCCACTGGTTGCATAGTATGGGCAGATCCCGGTAGGACTTGATCCAGTTCCTGTATGTATTCCATATGATCGTTTCACTGGTGGGGCGTACTATCAGCTCTTCTTCCAGACGGGCAGAAGGATCAACGACCAGTCCTTTTCCGCCGGGATCGGCCATGAGCCGGTGGTGGGTGACCACGGCACATTCCTTGGCGAATCCTTCCACATGTTCGGCCTCCCTGCTCAGAAACGATTTTGGTATAAACAGCGGAAAGTATGCGTTGACATGACCGGTTTCCTTAAACCGACGGTCAAGGTCTGCCTGCATTTTTTCCCATATCGCATACCCGTAAGGCTTGATGACCATACACCCTCTGACGGCTGAATTTTCCGCCAGATCTGCTTTAATCACCAGATTGTTATACCACTCTGAATAATTATCCTCTCTGTTCCTTATCTCTTTTGCCATAGATCCTGTTTTACTGGTACAATATTTGCTGCATTTATTTTTGAATAAATAATAGAAAAATTTGTTTTTTTTCTTTGATTTTATTATATTTGGTGCAAAAGTACGTAATTTGCTCCAATAAAAAATAAGGAGGTGCATAATGAAACGGTTTTTTACTCTTTTACTGATGTTTGCCGGGCTGTTTGCAGTTTCGTGCGCATCGGGCTATAAAGTAGCGTCCTCCGCATACGACGATGCTACCTACTTCAGACCTGACGTGACCGCCAGGGTACACCTGCTTGCTTCTGCAGAGGAAGCAGAACAATTGAGAAGCGAGACCATAGCCCTGGCAAGGCAGGAAGGAACCAGAGTCGAGACAGTATACACAGATCCCGACGGTGTGGTAGACATTGAAATTGAACCGGGAACCAAATACCTTGTCATGCATTCCACTGACGATTCCTATGCAAGGAAACTGGAAATGTTCGACGATCAGGAAGACGATTTTTCTCTGACCATCAACCTGACATACGCACCGGATATGTATCCCTATTACTCGGCTCCCTGGCTCAGTGGATGGTATAACTCATGGTTCAGACCCTGGTACAGTCCCTGGTACAGGTATTCACATATCTACAGGTACAGACCTTTCTACGGCATGTTCGACCCCTGGTATTTTTCTCCCTACGGCAATTACATGCCCTATGACTGGTATCATCATTATTATTCGTGGTACTATAACGACTTCTACTATGGATGGCCTTACGCATACGGGTACATGGGTTACGGCGGATATCCCTGGGGTTATGCTCATAACAACTACCGGCCCGGGCCGGACACTCCTTACAGGGAAAGAGAGAATCTACGCAGGATAGCACCTGAAAGGCAGATAGCTTCAAACAATGTCCGATCCGGAGGTTCCTACAGAAGGACAAATCCCCAGATTGACCAGATCTCGGGAAACAGAACTGAACGTACCAGAGACATTGACAACAGGACCGGTATCAGAACAGAAAGCGGGACCACCAATTACAGAAGGGTGAACGGGAACAGCGGAACAGATGCCGTATACAGGGATCCCTCTTCCAATACCAGATCACGTACCGGAGAGTCTGTTAACGAGAACACTTTTTACCGCAGATCTTCCAATCTGTCACAGGGAACACGTGACAATACACGTACCGGTTCTTCTTCAGGAACGACCAACCCGGGCAACAGCCGCAGTTTTTACAGGGGCACTCAGAAGCCATCCGCTACGGTGAATCCCGAAAGCTCCGGCAGTTCCCGTTCACGTACTACCGGCAGCAGTTCCGTTAACCGCTCAACCGGCAGCGACAACAACCGTTCCTTCAACAGGACCGGTTCGTCATCAACTGTATCCAGAAGCAGCGGTTCGGTAAGTTCCGGCTCCATGAGAAGCAGCGGTAGCGGAAGCATGGGCAGCAGTGGCGGCGGTGGCAGCACGTCTCGTTCCGGTTCAGGCGGTTCATACCGCAGATAACCCGGTTTTTATTCACATTTTTGATCCACTTACAATGAAAAAGTATCTATTCCTGATCACTTTGTTGGTTCCTTATGTCCTCACAGGTCAGAATGCCTGGGATGCCCTGAGGTATTCGCAACTCAATTACCAGGGGACTGCCCGCTCCATGGCCCTTGGCAATGCCGTTACTGCACTGGGTGGGGATTTTGGGTCCATTGCCTTGAATCCCGCGGCTTCTGCCGTGTATCCCTATTCGGAATTTTCATTCACTCCCTCTCTGATCACTTCGTATTCAGATGTCAGTTATTCAGGTCAAAGGACACATGACAGCTACTCCCGGTTTGGGTTGAACAACCTGGGCTATGTGGGCACATGGAACACTTCCAACAGCCGGGGACTGATCTCATTGTCATTTGCTGCCGGATACAACAAGGTACAGGATTTTACCATGCGCACCTCCGTTCGCCGTGACAATTCCGAATCCAGCTGGCTTACTCCCGTAGCCACCATGACCGACGGCATTTTGTCCAACAACCTTGAAAAATCTGACAATTACAATCCTTATTACGACTCGGGCGCCCCCTGGAGATCCGTTCTGGCATGGAACACGTATCTTCTGGACCCGCTCCCGGGTACAAACGACCAGTATATTGCAGCCACCGAGAATCTGTTTGGCGAAGAAATAAGTGTAGGGGGCCTGCTTGATCAGCGCTTTATAAAGGAAACCAGAGGAAGTATGGGAGAATATTTACTGAATATGGGGGCCAGTTTCGGAAACAGGATCTATGCAGGATACAGCGTTTCGTTCCGGAATGTATATTACCGCACCTATGAAAAATTCACCGAAACATCACAGGACCCGGAAGCGTTCCAGACAGGGTTTTCCAGCTTCTCCCACACGTACGACCAAACCACTACGGGTCTGGGCGTTAATATGAAGCTGGGGATCATTGCCATTCCGGTGAACAACCTTCGGCTGGGACTGAGCGTGACCACACCTACCTGGACATCACTGACAGATGAATGGCAGGAACGCATGACGGCTACATTTGTGGGAGGAAACGAAAATGCCTCCTCTCCCGTCGGTTCTTTTTCCTATTCCGTACGGACTCCCTGGCGCTTTAATGCAGGAGCAGCCTACACATTCGGTTCCTTTGGACTGATCAGTTTTGATTATGAAGGTGTCGACTATACCACCATGAAGATGTCAGAACGTTATGACCGGTGGGGATTTGAGGAAGAAAACGAAGCCATACGGCACGGATCCAGTGACTATAATTTCCGATTTGCCAATAATTTCAGAGCAGGCGCCGAGATCCGCATTGCTGCGCTTGTCCTGAGAGGTGGTTATAGTTATTACGGGGCTCCTGAACGGACCTTTGAACCGACACATATTGCTTCCGGAGGGTTGGGCCTTCGTGGAAAACAGTGTTTTGCAGATCTGGGGGTATCATACCGCTTTAAAGAAAGCGAGGGTTTCTCTCTGTACGATGCGGGAGACGATCAGGTGCCCGGTCTGAATACACTCTCACGTTTGAGATTCGTCCTGACATTTGGAGTCCGGTTCTAGGAATTTCCATGATTCGGGACCTTCATTCATCAGAAGATCCAGTATACTTTGCCCGGGAACAAAACCGTGTTTCCGGGCAAAGACCTGATAATAAGGCAAGGGAACATGCAACGGCAATTTGCTGCGATAGTCATTTTCCTCATAATACGGCAAATAAGATCTTGTAAATGAGATCTTTATTTTGCTATCAAGTGCTTCAAGACACCATTTCAGAATGGATGTATTGTAATCGAAAAGCGATAAAGGATAATCGATCTCATAAAAAGGCATGATCTCATCCCTGTAATACTCGTAATACGGGGAAGAGCCGTAGGCAGATTCTATGGCCAGTCTGTGCACCCGCTGCCAGTCCTTTCCAGAATCCAGCATCACCTCCCCGACCGGGGTTTTCTGCCCGTGGCTGCGTAATACAGGTATGACGAGCCACTGCGGTCCGTTGGCCCCGCATATGGAACAGCGGTTGCGAATCGTTTGTTTTTGATAGTGCTCATGCTTTTCGAGTACCCATTCACCTGAATGTCCCATAACGGCAAAACAGGCTACGGGGGGCCAGTACGAGGTTGAAAAAAATGCTTTTACCGCATCATTCATCTTCCATCCATTTGACTTTATAAGGGATGATCCCCCGGTGTGACGCCCTGATAAAAGAAAGGATCTCCTCCCTTTCTTCAGAAGGGTCAAGCACTTCTTCCACTTTACGGCAGGCATCACTGATATTCAGGCCTACCTGGTATATGATCCTGTAAATATCGTGAATACGTTCAATTTGTTCCGAGGTAAACCCCCTGCGGCGAAGGCCTATGACGTTGATACCCCCGTAACAGAGCGGTCTTCTTCCGGCCAGCACGTAAGGAGGCACGTCTTTGCCGATCATGGAGCCTCCCGATATCATGGCATGGGTACCTATGCGGGTGAATTGATGTGCCGCCGAAGCTCCTCCTATGATGGCATGTTCATCTACCTGTGTCTCTCCTGCCAGTCCGACATAGGAAGTAAGAATGACATCCTTTTTAATATTACAATCGTGAGCTATGTGTACATAGCTCATTATCAAACAATTGTCTCCAACACGTGTTACTCCCACATTACTGGCGGCTGTTCCCCTGTTGATGGTGACATACTCACGTATGGTCACATTGTTTCCAATCTCCACGTAGGATACCTCTCCCTGAAATTTCAGGTCCTGCGGGACTGCTCCAATTACTGCGCCGGGAAATATCCTGCAATTGGCCCCGATACGGACATAATCCATAATAGTTACATTGGGTCCGATCCAGGTTCCTTCACCTATCTCTACATGTTCGGCTATAGTTGTAAAGGGTCCTGCCTCTACGCCGTGCCCCAGATGAGCTTTGGGATGTATCACATTCAGTTTCTGAGCCATATTAATTCATTATCAATTGATTTCTGATCATCCGTGCCACAGCGGTGTTGGCTGCATGACCGGGTTTAAATGCCGTGACTGTGGCATGAAATCGCTTCCCGACCAACATAAGGTCTCCTAAAAGGTCCACCATTTTGTGTCTTGCACATTCGTTCGGGAAACGGGGCCCTGACGTGTTCAGATACCCTTTGTGTATATGAACAGCAGGGCTGGCAAAGATATGTTGCAGCAATTTCTGGTCTTCTGTTTCAATTTCTTTCTCAGCTATGACCAGCGCGTTGTTCAGGTCACCGCCCCTGACCAGCCCGTTTTTATAAAGGAACAGAATTTCGTGCAAAAATACAAAAGTTCTGCTGGGAGCGACTTCCTCCTTAAAGTCCGTTCCCGGGGAATAAACATATTCCTGCCTGCCCAGGACCTCGGATTGAAAATCAATAATCACACGCGCTGAAAATGTTTCGGACGGAGTGATTTCAATTAAAGTACCGGTGTCCGGATCCGAAAATTGCAGGGCGGAGGAAAGGTGCCCGTAACGCACACAGGCATGCTGCTCCTGAATACCAATATCGGTAAATGCCCGGGCAAAAGGATACGCACTCCCGTCTAGTATGGGTACCTCCGGGCCGTTCAGCTGCACAAGGGCGTTGTGTATGTCCAATCCGTAAAAGGCAGCCATTAGATGTTCAGATGTATGTACCCTCACGCGATCTTTAAGCAAAACGGTACTCCTCTCGGTTTGAACAACATTGTCAGCCACTGCTTCCAGGAAAGGGCACCCGGGAAGGTCAGTACGCTGAAAACGGATGCCTGATCTTTCGGGAGCCGGACACACGGTCATTTCTGTTTTCATTCCCGTATGTAAGCCTGTACCTTTAAAGAAAACCGGGGCTGAAATGGTCTTTTCCTTCATAGGTCTTTCTTGCCGGATTTTTTGAAATGGGCATATGCTCTCATGAATTGTCCGTGATCAAAAGCAGGCATGCCCAGTAAAATACTTCCTTCCTGCTTCACCGAACCTATGACCCCTGCCTGAGCCCCCACCTGGGTCCGTGCAGCTACCGTCAGATGGCCTACGATCCCTGCCTGTCCACCTATCATACATCCCGCGCCCACGCGTGTAGAGCCGGCGATCCCGCTTTGAGCAGCCATCACCGTATTTTCACCGACTTCCACATTGTGAGCAATCTGTATGAGATTATCCAGCTTAACCCCGCTTCGTATGATGGTAGACCCCATGGTGGCCCTGTCAATTACGGTATTGGCCCCTATCTCGACATTGTCTTCGATGATCACATTTCCGGTCTGTGGAATCTTCCGGTAGGTTCCGTCGGCAGAGGGCGCAAATCCAAAGCCGTCGGAACCGATTACTGCGTTGGAATGAATGATACAATTATCCCCGATGGTGCAATCGTCGTATACTTTAACACCCGGATAGAGGATTGTTCCGGCTCCAATTTTCACATGCTCCCCAATATAAACCTGAGGATAGATCTGCGCTCCGTTCCCTATGCGGGCACGTTTGCCGATGTAACTGTGTGCGCCAATATAAACCTTACGCCCAATGGAAGCCTTACGGGAAATACTGTGTGGGAATTCCCAACCCTTTTTCTTCTTAACAGAAGCGAACAACCCCAACAGTGCTGCCGCTGCTGCATAGGCATCGTCCACACGGATAAGTGTTGCCGAGACCTTGCCTGTAGGGACAAAGTCCCTGTTTACCAGCACAGCCGACGCTCCTGTTGTATACAGGTATTTTTCATATTTTGGATTTGCAAGAAAACAAGCTGTCCCGGGTTTTCCCTGTTCAATACGAGCCACTCCTTTCACTATTACATCCGGGTCGCCTTTCACTTCTCCTTGCAGATGACCGGCAATGATTCCAGCAGTCAGTTCCATTTTGATTGGTTGTTAATATATCCGAGCAAATTTCGTTCCATTTCTGAAATATTGCAAATTCAGAAATATATTTGTTAAAAATCAGTAAAATAATTACATTTGCAGCAGATTAGGAATACGTGCAAGAGGACCTTGGTCCTCTTTTTTAATAAATAAAAAGTTTATCCAAAATGGAAGGTTTAAATCTGATAAGTACATTCTCTGAATTCAAGGAATTGAAGAACATCGACCGCCCCACCATGATGAGCGTTCTGGAAGATGTCTTTCGTTCCCAGCTTGCCAAAATGTATGGAACTGCAGATAATTTCGACATCATTATCAACATCGACAAAGGGGATTTTGAAATATGGCGAAACCGGGAAGTTGTTGATACGGTAGAAGATCCCAATACCCAGATATCTCTGAAAGAAGTCTCCAAGATCAATGATTCCTTTGAAGTTGGTGAGTCTTATGCAGAAAAGGTAAAACTCTCTGAATTCGGAAGAAGGGGCATTCTGACCCTAAGACAAAATCTGGCCGGAAGGATTATGGACATAGAAAAAGCCAACATGTATTCCAAATACCTGGAACGTGTAGGTGATATCCTTATGGGTGAAGTGTACCAGGTCTGGAAAAAAGAGGTGCTTGTGCTGGACGAGGAAGGCAATGAACTGTTATTGCCCAAATCGGAACAGATCCCCAGCGATTATTTCCGCAAGGGAGACACGGTAAGGGCTGTGGTCTCCCATGTTGAAATGAAGAACAACACACCTGTAATAACTCTTTCAAGGACCTCCCCGAAATTCCTGGAACGCCTCTTTGAACAGGACGTCCCCGAGATATACGACGGACTGATTACCATTAAGAAGATCGTGCGGATCCCCGGAGAAAGGGCCAAAGTGGCTGTCGAATCATATGACGACCGGATTGATCCCGTAGGAGCATGCGTGGGAGTGAAAGGTTCCAGGATCCACGGCATTGTTCGTGAACTGAGGAACGAAAACATAGATATCATCAACTGGACGACCAATCCCCAGCTGCTCATCCAAAGGGCCCTTAGCCCGGCCAAGATATCTTCCATCAAGATCAACGAAGAGGATAAACGGGTGGGAGTATATCTCAAACCCAACGAAGTTTCACTTGCCATAGGTAAAGGAGGCTCCAACATCAAACTGGCAGGCATGCTTATCGGGTACGAAATAGATGTATTCCGTGAAGTGGACGAAGACGAGGAAGATGTAATGCTTGACGAGTTCAACGATGAAATTGATCAGTGGATCATCGATTCACTCAAACAGATCGGTTGTGATACGGCTAAGAGCGTACTGGCCATTCCAATACCCGAACTGGTCAAACGTGCCGATCTGGAAGAGGAAACCGTCGCGGAAGTGATCCGTGTCCTGAGAGCCGAATTTGAAAACGATATAAAAGAATAAGGAGCGTATATGTCGGAAAAACAAGGTATTCGAATCAGCAAAGTAGTCAAGGAGTTTAACATCGGGATCGGCACCCTTACTGATTTTTTGAAGAAAAAAGGGATCGAGGTGGACGCCTCTCCCAACAGTAAGATTCCAGAGGAAGCTTATGCTCTTGTAGAAAAAGAATTCGATAAGGAGCTGCAATTGAAGGAACAGTCCAAAAAGATCATTCTGAAGGTAAAAGACGTTGCCCCGGAAGAACCCCCTGTCACTCCCGCCCCTAAAGCCAGACCGGAACCCGAACCGGCTCCTGCTCCTGAGCCTGTCGCCAGACAGGAACCCGTTGCAAAACAGGAGCCCGTTGTCAAACAGGAACCCGTTGCGAAACCCGGGCCTGTTGCCCCCAAAGAAGAAGTCCCCGCTCCAAAAGATGAAGCTGATGCGAAACCCGTTCCCGTAGCAAAAGGGAAAGAATCCGCCCCGGACAAAGGTCCTACGGTACTGGGTAAAATTGACCTTGCCCAATTTGAAAAACCGAAGGAAAAGAAACCCGTTCAGGCAGACGTCCCAAAACTTGAAGACATCAAGGAGGAACAAAAGAAACCCGATCAGCCCAAAATACAGGAGGTTACAAAACCGGAAAAAGAAAAACCCGTTTCAACGCCTCCCAAAGAGCCGGCAACAAGAGTGGAAAAGAGCCCGGCTCCCGTGGTGGCACAGAAACCCGACGAACCCGTTCATATAGAAACTGAATTTGAAAAACTGGCAGGGCCCAAGATTACGGGACAAATTGACCTGTCACAGTTTGACAGGAAAAAGCCGGCCGAGGATAAAGAAAAATCCAGAGCAGACAAGCAGAAAGGAAAACGGGAACGCATCCAGAAACCTCACAGGGAACGTGTTGATGTGACCAAAGTGACTCCCAAAAAGGCAGAAAACGGGAACAAGGTACGCGGTCGCGGCAAAGAACGCTTCAAACCCATTCACGTAGAAGTGGACGAGGATGCCATTCAGAAACAGATTAAGGAAACATACGCCCGGATGACCGAGGGGAAGGGAAAGACAAAAGGTTCCAAGCACCGCCGTGAAAAACGTGACATTGTCAATCAGCGCATGGTCGAGGAAATGGAGCGCAAGGAAATGGAAAGCACCGTTCTCAAAGTTACTGAATTCGTGAGTGTCAACGAACTGGCGACTCTGATGAACGTGCCTGTGGTCAAGGTCATTGATGCCTGTATGAATCTGGGGCTTATGGTTTCCATCAACCAACGCCTGGATGCCGAAGCGATGGTCCTTGTTGCCGAAGAATTCGGATTCCAGGTTGAATTCGTGACTGCAGAGATTCATGACACCATCCAGGAAGAGGAGGATGATCCCATGGATCTCTGTGAAAGGCCTCCCATTGTTACCGTGATGGGACACGTGGACCATGGCAAAACATCTTTGCTTGACTATATCCGCGATGCCAATGTCATCGCCGGAGAAGCAGGCGGCATAACGCAGCATATCGGGGCCTACAGTGTACGGCTTGAAAACGAACGTCTGATAACGTTCCTTGACACACCGGGACACGAAGCCTTTACTGCCATGAGGGCACGCGGGGCGAAAGTCACCGATATGGCCATCATCATTGTAGCGGCAGACGATGCCATCATGCCTCAGACTGTGGAAGCCATTAATCACGCATCTGCAGCGGGAGTTCCCATGATCTTTGCGATCAACAAAATTGACAAACAGGGGGCCAATCCTGAAAAAATCCGGGAACAGCTTGCCAACATGAACATACTGGTAGAAGACTGGGGAGGAAAACATCAGTGCCAGGAAATCTCGGCAAAAAAGGGAACGAATGTGGATAAGTTGCTCGAAAAGATACTTCTGGAAGCAGAGTTGCTGGAATTGCGTGCCAATCCAAAAAAGCATGCCACCGGAACCATCATAGAATCTTCACTTGACAAAGGACGCGGATACCTGGCTACCATACTGGTCCAGAACGGCACCCTGCATCAGGGCGACGTTCTGCTGAGCGGTTGCTGTACGGGAAAGGTCAGGGCCATGTTCAACGAGAGAGGCCAGAAGATTACCGAAGCAGGTCCATCCACGCCAGCCTCTGTCCTTGGCCTTAACGGAGCGCCTGCCGCAGGTGAGGTATTCACCGTTATGGAGGATGAGAAAGAAGCCCGTGAAGTGGCCGCCAAAAGAGAACAGCTCATTCGCATTCAGGGACTCAAAACACAGAAACACATCACCCTGGAGGAGATCGGACGGCGTATTGCAGTCGGGAATTTCCAGGAACTTAACATTATTGTAAAAGCAGATGTTGACGGCTCCATTGAAGCACTCTCCGACTCTCTGATCAAACTATCCACCGAAGAAGTACAGGTTAATGTCATACACAAAGCCGTGGGAGGCATTTCGGAATCTGATGTCCTGCTGGCCACTGCCTCCAATGCAATTATCGTCGGCTTCCAGGTCCGTCCTTCCACCTCGGCAAGAAAACTTGCAGAAAAGGAAGAGATAGAGATACGCCTTTATTCGGTCATATACGATGCCATTGAAGAAGTCAGGAAAGGTATTGAAGGGATGCTCGCTCCGGTGGAAAAAGAAGAAATTACCGCAACTGTGGAGGTACGTGAAACATTTAAGATCTCGAAAGTAGGTACCATTGCAGGATGTATGGTTAAGGAAGGCAAGATCACACGTAACGCCAGGGTACGTATCATCAGGGACGGGATCGTTATTTACACGGGAAGCCTTGGATCACTCAAGCGCTTCAAAGACGACGTCAAGGAAGTACAGTCCGGTTATGACTGTGGCCTGAACATAGACGGTTACAACGATATCAAGGTTGGCGACATCATTGAAGCCTATACCATAATGGAAGTCAAAAGGAAACTGTGATCAGAAACGGGAGCGGGAAAACCAGAATCCTTTACGAAGAAGGAAGATCAGCAATAGCATAAGGGCGACGAAAAGTTGCGTTCTCAGCCTGTTGCCTATACGAGCCCTTGCCACTACCAGTTCAGGATCCCGGGAAACCAGTTCTTCCCACTTTTCAGGAGATGGATAATCCCTGAAACCGTATTTTGCCAGTACAACACCCTTTTTCATGACCATCAGACCCGGGGTGGAACGTATGACCGTCAGTAAAGTTTTCACATCGGCCATATATACGGGCATATCTATTCCGTTTTCAAGCAGGACAGCATGAACGGAGTCGGCAGGCAATGCACTGACGGTAAAATTCGGTCTGCCTTGCTCCCGGCTTTCCCGGACCAGGGGTTTCAGACGTTCCAGCACGTTCCCGTTCAGATTTTCTTCCGACCAGATAAGCAACACAAGTGCTGTCTTTTCTTCCTTGAGAATGGAATCGGTGACAGACCGTCCCGCAAGATCTCTGACTGAAAAATCCGTCACTTTATGTCTAACTCCTGTCGCGATCCTTTTTGTACGCGAATCAACAAAAGTCCAGGTGCTGTCCGGAAGAGAGTCCAGCCGGAACACCTCTTCTTTTCCCTCCCGGGTGTAAACCAGATCGGTCGTGAAAACATACTCGGGATTAGAACGGGATTCTTCCAATAAAGATGCAATATCGTTTCCCACCCTGAATCCTCTGAAATCAACAGGGGGTAAATGTCTGTAACTATAAAACGACAAACCTGATACCAGGATCGCAAAGAAAACGATCACGGGCCATTCCGCCGCTCCTCCGGCCAAAGGGGCTGTTCTGTTTCTCTGCAGGAACAGGACCAAGGCGAATGGCCAGAATATCAGGTTTTTGAAAAAAGTCTGCCAATTGGTCAGTTTTATTGCATCTCCAAAACAACCACAATCTTCAACCGGATCGAAAAGGGCCAGGTAGAGAGTCAACAGTGTGAAAAAAGACATAAAAAGGAACATTCCCCAGGCTGCCGCACGCTTCCTGAAATCGAGAAGGACCATCACTCCCAGCACAAATTCAACTGTAGAAAGGACCATCCCCGAAACCAGGGAAAGAGGTTTGAGAAAGCCGACCCCGAAAGCGGTGAAATATTCGGAGAACACCAACGCAGATCCGACCGGATCCATAGCTTTTACGATACCTGAAAAAACAAAAAGCAATCCAAGGACTAACCGGGCTGTTTTTCTCATGGGAGGTAGGGTTCTATGCGTTTGAAAATGATCTCCCAGTGAGCCATCTCCCCGTTTTGGTCACTGCAGGAGATGATCCTGAAGGAACTGTCCTGGCGGGCCTGTTCCATATACACGTTACGGACACGCTGCTGAAATTCGACAGAGGCTTCATGGATATCGCTCTTCCCCTCCAGATAGGACCGGTCTTCACCTTTGCGTGGAGATTGCAGTTTCTCTGTAACGAACGTCAGGGGAACGTCCAGAAAAAGATTCACATCGGGTTTGGGTATCCCGAAATGTTCATATTCCATTTTAAAGATAAAATCTCTGAGCCGGTCTTTTTCTTCCTGTGTGCCCAATTTGGCGCACTGGAAAGCAATATTGGAATAAACATACCTGTCCAGAAGCACTATGTGTCCGCTTTCAATCCAGTTCCTGATCTGTTGTGACATCTCAAAACGGTTTCCGGCAAACAACAGGGAAACCAGATACGGATCTACGGTATCTATGGCACCGCTGTCCCCGCGCAAGAAACGGGCTATGAGCATCCCGTACACAGGAGTGTCATAACGGGGAAAATGCATAAAATGTACAGCCGTGCCGCGTTTTTTAAAATACGCTTCCATAGCTTTCAACTGGGTGGATTTCCCGGCTCCGTCCAAACCTTCCAATACGATCAACATAGTACAAAATTACATAAAATTCCCTTCTCTCATTTTTTATTACTTTTGTTTTATGAATATCTCCCTCCCCGCAGTGATGGGTGTAGTGAACAGCACTCCGGACTCTTTCTATGCCGGATCCAGGACAATGGATCCGGAGGCAGCCGTTAAGCGTATAGAAATCATGCTGGACCAGGGAGCAGACATTGTGGATATCGGGGCCTGTTCCACCCGGCCCGGAGCACAATGGCCTTCGGCCGACGAAGAATGGAAAAGGCTCGAACCGGTCCTGAGAAAAGCGAAAGAGCATTTTCCGGATACTACCTTTTCCATTGACACGTTCAGACCCGAGATTGTGGAAAAGGCATACAGTCTGATCGGGTATTTCTGGATAAACGACATTATGGCCGGGAATTACGATAAAGCCATGTTGTCTTTGGCTGCATCGCTGGATTTACCCTGGATTGCCATGCATCAGGAACCTTACGAGGGACCCGGGGGAATCGCCCGCTTCTTTCAAAAGATATGCGAGACAGCTCACAGGGAAGGGATCAAAGAATTCATACTGGATCCGGGATTTGGCTTTCACAAGGATGTGGACCAGAATTTTCAGGTAATGGAAGCACTCCCGTCGCTGGTTCCGAAAAACCTCAAGGGAGAGCCCGCGGCTCCCCTGCTGGCAGGCATCTCCAGAAAAAGAATGACCTACATGCCTTTGAATATCACGCCCGACGATGCGCTCGTAAGCACCTCGGCACTTCACCTGCATTTGCTGTTCAAAGGGGTGTCCCTCCTGCGTGTACACGACGTGGCAGAAGCGCGCCAGATGATCACCCTGTACAGAAAAATGAGTATATTTGTTCATTAACCTAATACTTTCTCTATGGAATTCAACCCCTTGCTGGCAATATCTCCGATCGACGGCAGGTATTATGCCCAAACGGCACCCCTGAATCAGTATTTCTCTGAATTTGCACTGATACGTTACCGGCTCCAGGTAGAAGTGGAGTATTTCATTGCCTTGTGTAAACTGCCCCTGCCGCAGCTCAGGGACGTAGATTCCAGATGGTTTCCGATCCTGCGCAATGTGTACAAGAATTTTTCCATTACCGACGCCAAAGTGATCAAGGCCCAGGAAAAAGTCACGAACCACGACGTAAAATCCGTCGAATACTTCCTCAAAAACAAGATGAAAGCGCTGGGCCTGAACAAGTATTGTGAATTCATTCACTTTGGTCTCACTTCGCAGGATATCAACAACACAGCCATTCCCCTGAGTCTGAAGCATGGCATACAAAAGGAGTACCTCCCCCTGTTGAGAAAGATCATTGAAATGCTTGATGAACGAGCCAGCGAGTGGGGCCCGGTCGCCATGCTTGCCCATACGCACGGCCAGCCGGCTTCGCCTACCCGCCTGGGAAAAGAGATCCAGGTATTCAAGGTACGTCTGGAAGAACAGCTTAAAAGCCTTGAACAAATACCGTTTGCGGGAAAATTCGGCGGATCCACCGGTAACTTCAATGCCCACAATGCTGCCTATCCTCAAATTGACTGGCACAGGTTTGCCGAAAAATTCCTGAACAACACCCTGGGACTTTACAGGTCCTTCCCCACCACGCAGATAGAGCATTACGACCAGATTGCAGCTTTATGCCACTGCCTGAGCCGGATCAATACCATCTGCATAGACCTGTGCCGGGACATGTGGTCATACATATCCATGAATTATTTCAAACAACACATCAAAGAACAGGAAATCGGGTCCTCTGCAATGCCCCACAAGGTAAATCCAATTGATTTTGAAAATGCGGAAGGTAATTTCGGAGTAGCCAATGCCGTATTTGGTCATTTGGCAGCCAAGTTGCCGGTATCCCGCCTTCAAAGGGATCTTACCGACTCCACTGTACTCCGGAACCTGGGTGTTCCCATGGCACATTCACTGCTGGCGTTCAAATCTCTGCAAAAAGGATTCGGGAAATTGTTCCTGAATCGTTCTGCCATTGAAAAAGACATGGAAGACAACTGGGCAGTGATCTCCGAGGCCATTCAAACCATCCTCAGACGGGAGAATTATCCCAAACCTTATGAAACCCTGAAAGAGATCACCCGTACCAATATGCATATTGACAAAGAATACCTGCATGCCTTTATTCGCAGTCTGGATGTATCACAGGAAGTAAAAGACGAGCTGCTCCAGATTACCCCGGCAAACTATACTGGACATTAATCCTCCTGTCATATGAAAAAATGGTTCCTCCTCTTTATGTGCCTGTCTCAGATCTTTGTCTCCCGGGCACAAACGGTTGTCTATTATGATCATTTCACAGAAGAACGTCTGCGCATAGATCTTGTTTTTACTGGCAACGCACAGACACAGGATGTGTTCCTGCATTCCCTTCACAGGGAATCTCAATGGACCGGTTCCAGAACGCAGCTCATATCCCCTTTTATTTACGGAGAGTATCAGTATAAGGTGCTATCCGGGGACGGCCAGCTGCTGTTTTCAAAAGGGTTCAACTCCCTGTTCATGGAATGGAGGACCACCCGGGAAGCCATGGAAAGGGACATGGCTTTCAACACTTCCATCTGGTTGCCTTATCCCAGGGATACGGTCTTCGTTGAAGTTCAGGAAAGAGTCAAGAGCGAGGGCGTGTACCGTACCATGAAAAAATTCCGGATAGACCCTGCCGACTGTCTTATTTCAAAAGAAAACGCAGCATGTTCTGCCGAGATTCTGGAAAGAAACGGCCCGGTAGAAAACCGGGTGGACCTGCTTTTTGTGGCAGAAGGTTACCGGCAGGAAGAAATGGAGAAATTCAGGCAGGACGCTGCCCGTTTTACCGAATATCTTTTTGAATACGAACCGTTCCGTTCCCGCAGAGCCGATTTCAACATATGGATCCTTCCCCTGGTTTCGGAAGAATCAGGCCCGGATATGCCCCAGTTAGACTTATGGTCCACTACGGCGCTGGGCAGTTCTTTTCATACTTTCTATACAGAACGTTATCTGACAGCCCCCGACCACAGACTGCTGGCCGGTGCCGTATCCGGATCTCCTTTCGACGCCCTTTACGTTATCGTAAACACAAATAAATACGGGGGAGGCGGCATATACAATTACTACGGACTGAGCATGTCTGACCATCAGACAAGCAAGGAGGTTTTTGTGCATGAGTTCGGGCACAGCTTTGCCGGCCTGGCAGACGAATATTACAATTCCGAAGTGGCGTATATAGAAATGTATCCCCTTGATGTGGAGCCATGGGAACCAAACATCACCACCCTGGTTGATTTTGGGTCCAAGTGGGAAGATATGATGGATACCGAAGGCGTGGGACTTCACGAAGGGGCTGCATACATGGCAAAAGGAATATACCGCCCTGCCCCGGATTGCAGGATGCATACCAATCTTGCGCCGGCCTTTTGTCCCGTTTGCCGGAGAGCCGTTGAGAAAATGATCGATTATTATACCAAATGAAATACAGATATTTCCTTTTTGACCTGGACAATACGTTATGGGATTTTGACGGCAATGCGGCCGATTGCATCAGTGAATTGGTACTGAGACACGGATTGCAGGAATATGTCCCCGATCCCGGACACTTCTACGACATGTATAAATCCAACAATACCCGGTTGTGGGCCATGTACGAGGCCGGTCAGATCACACAACAGAAACTGCGTCACGTACGTTTTGAAATTACCCTGGAAGAAGCAGGGGTTCCCGATGCAGTTCGTCTGGGAACCGTTTTTGGAGAAGCATATCTGGACCTTATGCCATTGAAGACAAAACTGATCCCACACGCCCGGGAAGTTCTGGGATACCTGGCAGGCAAAGGTTGTGAAATGGCTCTGGTGACGAACGGATTCAAACAGGTTCAGTACGATAAGGTCCGTAATTGTGGCCTGGATCTGTTTTTCGGGAACAGGATCTTTATCTCCGAAGAAGTCGGATACCATAAGCCCAATCCCAAAATGTTCACTGCCGCCATTACATCTATCAACGGCAAAAAGAAAGACACCCTGATGGTGGGAGATAACTTCATGACTGACATTGAAGGAGCCCAGGTCTTTGGCATAGACCAGTTTTATTACAATCCCAACAACCTGCCCTGCGACGGCGCACCTACTTATATGGGAAGCGATCTGCGGGATCTGAAGGACCTGGCGTAACCAGGAAAACATCTTCATCTTCCTTGTGAAAATAATATTTTTCCCTGGCAAATTTTTCCAGGGAATCCTTGTTTGATTGCAGTTCCCCCAGGTTCCTTTCAGTTTGACGAATCTTTTCTTTGTAGTATCTTTGTTGGGATTTATTTCCGGAATATTCACCAAGGGCACGAAACCAGCCGGTTAGGCTGTTGTTGTCAAAAAAGAGGATCCATACAATGAAGACCAGCGTTACAAGAAAATACCTGTTCCTGATCAGCGCCAGGATACGGTTGTCTTTGAAACGTGTACCCATAGAAGATGAATTTTCACAAATATAGCAGGTTTTTCAATATGCAACCAACACTAGTAATCATGGCTGCCGGTATGGGCAGTCGCTACGGAGGGCTCAAACAGCTTGACAGACTGGGTCCGAACGGGGAAACGATAATGGATTATTCCATATACGATGCTTTAAGATCAGGATTCGGTGAAATCGTATTTGTAATACGTGAATCTTTCAGCAAGGAGTTCAACCGTGTTTGCGTTTCCCGTTACGGATCGCATTTCCCTTTCCGGTTCGTCACCCAGGAACTGGATCATATACCGGCCCCTTTTTCTCCTCCCCCGGGGAGGGAGAAACCGTGGGGAACAGGTCATGCCCTGCTGACCACCGGCTCATACGTGGACACTCCCTTCGGGATCATCAATGCCGATGATTTTTACGGACACGATGCCTTCCGGGTGCTCTCCGGGTACCTGACTCAGAAAAACCTTACGGAGGGCTCCTATGCGATGGTCGGATACCGCCTGGAGAATACGCTTTCACCTTCAGGCCCGGTTTCAAGGGGTGTTTGCAAGCCGGACAGGAACGGATTACTCACAGATGTGGTGGAAAGGCATAAAATCCGGAAGGAAGAAAGCGGGAAGATATTATGTTCTGTCCCCGGAAACAACGGAGAAGTAGCTGACCTGGAATTGGACCCCGGTGATCTTTGTTCGATGAATTGCTGGGGATTTTTACCCGACATCTACCCGAAAGCCACAAAGCTTGTTTCGGAATTCCTCGAAAGGCACGTACAGGAACCCGCCTCTGAATACCATCTTCCCACGATGGTCAATGACATCATTAAGACCGGGGAAGGTACATGCCGGGTGCTCAGCACAAATGCCCGCTGGTTTGGCGTAACGTACCGTGAAGACAGGGACGGTGTTGTGGCCAGGCTCAGGGCGCTTCATGACGAAGGCCTTTATCCCAATCCATTATTTCCCTGAAAACCATTGAATTATGAAAAAATACCTGGACTTTTTCCGTCCCCGGCTGGGTGAATCCTGGCTGATCATGTTAGGAATTCTATTACTTGGTGGCACTATCCTTACCGGGGCAGTTGTGTTCCTCTTGAATCTCATTGTACCTGGCTCAATGTCACTTACCGGTGACAGCGGATGGAGCACACCGGTTGTTTATGTGATCCCCTTCCTTTTTGTGTTCCTGTATGTTTATTTAAGGTCAAAACAAGCGTATCAACAGGCAGCTCTAAACGCTAAACCCCCTTTCCGCAATCCGCCTGCACGATTGGGTAGTGTTCCCCTGCCCTTGTACATGCTTTTACTTCCGGTAATAATCGTATCCATGTCAATAATTATGGATCCGCTTACCGAGTGGCTGGAAATGCCGGAATTCATGAAAGATCTATTTGCCAAAATGACACAAAGCAACATCCCGACCTTTATCGCCGTTGTTGTTGCAGCACCTCTGCTTGAGGAATGGCTCTTACGGGGAGTTGCACTTAAGGGGATGCTGCACCACATGGCCCCGTGGAAGGCTATTGCGTGGTCAGCATGCATGTTTGCCGTCATACACCTCAACCCATGGCAGGCTGTTCCCGCATTTCTGATGGGTTGTCTTTTTGGATGGATCTATTACAGAACAAGATCTTACTGGACCTGTGTTGCATTGCATGCCCTGAACAACGGTATGGCATTCCTGCTGGCCGGATTATTCCCCGAGATGGAAGCAGATGCCACCCTCCGGTCAATAATGGGCAACACCCCCTATTTTATTGCCTTGGGAGCTTCGATTCTGGTCATGGTCCTGGCTTTGATGTATCTGAATAAAAAACTTGCACCTGCCCCTTCACTGGAACAGCCTTATGAACAATACGAATCTGTACCCGCTGACGTTTAAGCCTATTGTCAAAGAACGCGTATGGGGTTCCGAAACCTGGGTACTGAGCGGCCTGGACCAGGATGCTTCCGTGATTGACAACGGCTTTCTGAAAGGAAATTCCATTAACGAAACGTTGGAAGTATATCTGACAGACCTGGTAGGAGCCGGCATCTACGATGCCTGCGGTGATGAGTTCCCGATATTGATCAAGTATCTGACGGTAAATGAATTTCTGTCCGTCCAGGTACATCCCGACGACAACAGGGCTGCCGAAATGCATCATGCCTACGGCAAAACTGAAATGTGGTACATCATGGATGCAAAGCCTGAAGCCAGGCTTTATCTTGGGTTCAACCGCGAGATGACACCGGCTGAATTCTATTCACGTTGTGAGCAGGAGACCTTGCCCGAAGTGATGAATTGTATCAAGCCCGTGAAAGGGGAATGTTACTTCATCCCGGCCGGACTGGTACATGCCTGCGGAGGGGGACTGACTATTGCCGAAGTGCAGCAGGTCTCGGACATTACTTACAGGGTATATGACTGGGGAAGGGAACATGATCCGGCCACTGCCCGTGAAATGCACATGGAACTTGCCATCGACTGCATTGATTACCACAAACACGTTCCCGCCCCTGCCACAACGGGGCTTCTGGTGGATTCACCCTATTTTAAAGTGCGCTTTGAAATGATGGACGAACCTCAGGAGATTGACGGATCTGCCCTGGATGAATTTGTTGTTTATATGGAACTGGAAGGATCTTTGACTGTCCTGTCCGGAGGCTTACCGTACAAACCTTCCGGAAAAGGCTGTATCCTTATTCCTGCCTCTGTTGACCATTGGAAACTGGTTCCTGAGGGAAAGACTGCCTTTCTGGAAATAACCCGGTAGATCAGGGATCAATGATCCGGTCCAGCTGCCTGCGTTCTTTTTTCGTTGGACGTCCTGTGCCTTTCTGTCGGTAGATAACAACAGATTCCCGCGGCTGTTCCAATTTTGCATACTCCTCTTCGGGCGTGATGTCATGTGCATACAAAGGAACGTCTTTGGCAGGCTGACGTTTGTCCACCGGATTAATTACCTGGTATGCATAATAAACAGGTCCCTTTCTTACGACAACCGTATCTCCCTGACGGATATCACGAGAGGGTTTCACATCCTGACCGTTTATCTTAACCCGGGATCCACGGCAGGCATCTGCCGCTTCGTTCCTGGTTTTAAAAACCCTGATAGCCCAAAGGTATTTATCAATCCGCATACGTTCAAATGTCAGAACCTGCCGTATTGACTTGGTTCATTGCCCTTTCAACGCCCTGACGGATGAACAGTCCCAGGGCTTCAACAGCATCGTTGCAAATGAAGGGCAACTCTTTCTTTTCCTGATCATTCCATTGGCTTAACACATAGTCTGCCTGGTGACCCCTTGGGAAATCGTCACCCACCCCTATCCGCAAGCGGGCATAATCATCGGTTCCCAAAGCAAATGTTATATGTTTCAGGCCGTTGTGGCCCCCATCGCTCCCCCGGGCCCGCATCCTGAGCTTCCCAAAGGGAAGGGCAACATCGTCCAGTACCACTATCGAATTTTCTAACGGGATTTTTTCCTCCTGCATCCAGTAACGCACTGCCTTCCCGCTCAGATTCACATAAGTGGAGGGTTTTAGCAGCCAGATCTCCTTCCCGGCGTATCTTATCTGGGCCAGAGATCCGTAACGAAGTGTGGAAAAGGTAGTTTTGTGCAATGATGCCCAGGCATCAAGGACCGTGAAGCCGATATTATGACGCGTACCGGCATATTCGGCTCCAACGTTCCCCAGTCCAGTTACAAGGTAAGACATAACCGCTCAAAGCCCTGTCAGGCCTGTGCTTCCCCGGCAGCTTCCCCGGGTTCGGCAGCAGCTGCAGCCGAGGCGGAAGTGGAAGCCCTGGTCATCTTGACCATACAGATGATGGTGCTTTTGGGGGCCAGTATCTGTACGTTTTCATATTTCAGCTCACCAGCTGTTATGGCTTTACCCAGTTCCAGGTTTGTAATGTCAATATCGAGCGAGTCAGGAAGATCTTTCAAATGGGCGCGAACACGCAATTTCCTGTTGATCACCTGTAATTTACCCCCCTGGCGGACTCCTTCCGAGTTGCCCGATATGGCAATGGGAACAGATATGGAAACCGGCTGAAGGGGATCAATAGCCAAAAAATCAAGGTGAAGGACCCTGTCGGTTACAGGATGGAACTGTGTGTCATGCATGACGCACAAATGCTTTTTCCCTTCAATGTTCAGGGAAATGATATAGGAGTTCGGGGTGAAGATCAGATCTTTCAGGTCTTTTTCCAGCACTGAAAAATGGATGTTTTCATCGTTGTTACCATACAGGACACACGGCACCATACCTTCTTTACGCAATTGCTTAACGGCTGTTTTGGTGAAAATCCCGCGTTCCCGGGCATTGATCTCAAATTGTTTCATTGAATTGATTTTTAGTGATTAGTGTTACTCAATCCGGAAATATTCCGGATCCCATGGCACCTTACTAAAGGTCCGCTGAGGGCGCGCAAAAGTAAATAAAATCCGCGAGTTGGCAAAATTATTCGGTGACCCACTCCAGGTAGACGTTCCAGGGGGTGGAACGGAAGGCGGATTGTGTCCCGGGAAGCACGGTCGTGGGCAGATAGGCAGCCAGACCGGAAAAGTGATGTATGGGAATGGTAATGAAGTTTTCCGTTGTCTTCTTATAGATCACAGTTTTGTTAACGGCATTCCGGAAATTCTCATAATCGGCTGTTTTTCCCAGCATCCCGGCCATCTGATCAAGGTCCCAGAAGACATGTTCCGTCAGCCTGTCGTACGTTTGCAGGGCAGCACGGTCAATCATTGACGGGTCGGTTTCTCCGTTGGTTACCAATATCTTGAATTTTTGAGCCAATTCTTCCAGGTGTTCCGTCCTGACCAGGGATATGGTCCCGGAACGGTTGTAGCCCGATTTTGAATTGTATTTATTGTAATAGGCATCACACAGTGCGGTCAGGCTGGCCTGCCCCCTGTAGGGAAACATCACCGAGGCAAGTTTGTCGTAAGGAAACCCGGTATCTATGATCTCGGCCGGTGACCCCATGATATACTCACAAACGCTGCGCAATTGGTAGTAGGTCTGTACGTCGGCCATAAGGCAGGCATCAAAACAGATATAGTGATGCTCAAAATCCTTGAGCACCTGTGCAAGATCGTGAATTTCCATCTCTGAAGAACCGTCCTGCCCGAAAGTCTTAGTCCCCGGGTACGCGGGGTCATGAATATCGTAGAGGAATGGGGTGACAGCAGAAAGGGGTTGAATGGGATACTGGGGCATTTCCCCGTACAATCCTTTAGGCAGCCATCCGGTCCCGTGTGACCACAGGATCAATCCGTAAGACCTGGCCGGACATTCCTCCCTGGAATGACCAAGAACCTGCCTGAGAAGATCCGGGTGTGCTGCATTAACGGAGCCATAGCTGACAAGGGTGTCCAGGTAAACCGTGTTGTTGGCGTTCCCGATCCGTATCAGGTACGCCCCCGTATTCTTCCTGTCAATAAACACAAGCAATGCATGGTCTTTGGGTACTGACGCATTGGCCACAAGCTCGTTCATATTGGCCAGGGCAAGATCGGAAAGGCTGTTGTCAGCAGCCATATAAACCACCAGGCTGTGTTCGTATTTGCCAGAAGGAATTATGCAGTGATCGCATGAAGCAAACGCCAGGCAAAGGACAAACAGGCCTAAAAGTTTCACCCTTTTCATAGTGTAAAGATAATCCTTTTTTTTATCTTTGTAAGAATAGTAATTCATCATAAATATTGGGTATTATGAAAAGTTCACATGTACTTGCCTTACTGGGCGGCGCCGTAATCGGTGCCACACTCGCACTGTTGTTTGCCCCTGCCAAAGGGAGCGATACAAGGGAAAAGATCAAGGACACCTTAGACAAAGGTGTTGGTGAGATCAAAAAAGAATACCACAAGCATTTTCCAAAGAACCAGGAAGAAGGTATAGCATAAAGGGAAACGCAATGAATATTTTAGAATCGGTCAAAGAATACTTTGGCCTGAAATCAGATGCGTTCAAACTGGGACTGGTAGAGAATTTCAGTCTTGTGATCAACCAGTTCCTGAGTACCCTGCTGCTGATCCTTATACTCCTGACATCGTTGATCTTCCTGGCTGCCGGAGCCAACAAATGGCTGGGCATGTTATTGGACAACGCTGTAGCGGCATTCCTGATCACAGGAGGATTTTTCCTTGTTGTTTTTCTGATCTTGTTTCTGTTGCGGAAAAAGTTGTTCGTTAACAGTTTTATCAGGCTGTTTTCTAAAATGTTCTTTGAAGAAAAAGACCCCAATGCCCGGGAGGAATAACTTATGAGAAGCAGAAAAACCATTTATTCGCAGATTAGTACCATTGAACAGCTCAGGGCTGAACGCAATTCTCTTGAGTGGCACATCAAGGGGATTGAAGACCGGTTCATGGATCATATGCCCTCCGGTTTTGCAAAAGGTACATTCTCAGAAAGCGGCGGCACCTTGTCCTGGCTTACTCTGGTCATACCTGCAGCCATCACGGCTTATACCCTCGTCCGTCATTTGAACAGAATCGTGCAAAAAATCCGTAACCATTAGTATAACAATGAAAATCATGAAAATTGCCTTTGCTTGCCTGGCAGGCATAGCAGGGTTGTCCTGTAACCAAGATTCCAAAGAAACAAATAAACAGGAATCGGAATTCAAATACCTGGCAGATGAATTTGCGGACATAAAGATCATCCGGTATAAGGTCCCGGGATGGGATGATCTGACCCTTCAACAAAAAACGTTTGTATATTATATGGCCGAAGCTGCGAAAAGCGGCCGGGATATATTCTGGGACCAGAACTTCAAACACAACCTGGAAGTGAGGGAATGCCTGGAAAACATCCTGGAAAGTTATACCGGGGACAGGGATACACCGGAATTCGGGGAATTTCTGACCTACGCGAAACGTGTTTTCTTCAGTAACGGGATACACCACCATTACGCAGAAGAAAAGATCCTTCCCGGATGTTCCTCCCAGTATATGAAGTACCTGATGGAACATTCGGAAGGTATTTCCGACATCGACCGCCTGGCAGACATCATGTGTGATCCCGGTCTTTACAAAACAAGGAAAAATTCCGGAAAAGACGGAGACCTTCTGTTAACGTCTGCCACCAATTTTTACAGCGGAGTTACCCGTGACCAGGCCGAAACCTTTTATGCTTCCATAGAAAATAAAAATGACCCGAGACCTGTCGAGTATGGTCTGAACAGCAGGCTGATGAACGATAACGGCAAGATCTATGAAGAAACTTACACAACGGAAGGACTTTACGGACCAGCCCTTCAGGAGATCTGTGCCTGGCTTGAGAAAGCCAAACAGGTGGCTGAAAGTCCCGAACAAGCCTCATATATCCAGACCCTGATCGATTACTATCAGACAGGAGACCTGGCCTTATGGGACGCCTTCAACGTGGCATGGGTTCAGGATACCGATACCTTTGTGGACTTTATAAACGGGTTTATTGAAGTGTACGGAGATCCCCTGGGCCGGAAAGGATCCTGGGAAGGAAACGTGAATTTCGTTGACAGGGAAGCCTCCCGGAGAACGGCCGTCATCAGCGATAATGCCCAATGGTTTGAGGATAATTCGCCTGTTGACGAGCGATTTAAGAAGGAAAAAGTGACCGGAGTCTCGGCAAAGGTGATCAACGTGGCGATGTTGGGTGGAGATGCTTTTCCTTCGACTCCCATAGGTATCAATCTGCCCAACTCGGACTGGATCCGGAAAGAGTACGGGTCAAAGTCTGTCACCATAGCCAATATTACAAATGCTTACGAAAAAGCAGCCGAAGAATCTCCCCGGAATATGCTGGATGAATTTTCCTGGGATACGGATGAAATCGCACTATTGAAAAAGTACGGAACAATTACCGGTGACCTGCATACCGATCTGCACGAATGCCTCGGGCATGGGTCAGGTCAATTGTTACCGGGCGTATCTTCAAATGCACTGGGAGAATACAGTTCTGCCCTGGAAGAATCAAGGGCCGATCTGTTTGCCTTGTATTACCTGGCGGACCCGAAACTTGTGGAGCTGGGAATTTTACCCGACACCGAAGCCTATAAGGCCGAATACATAAATTATATTCGCAACGGCCTTTTTACCCAGCTCGTACGCATAGAACCAGGCAGGAACATTACCCAGGCACATATGCAGTGTCGTCAGCTAATTTCTTCGTGGGTGTTTCAAAACGGGAATGCCATTGAAAAGAAGGTCAGGGAGGGCAAAACGTATTTTGTGATCAATGATTACCTGCAACTTCGTCAGCTGTTTGCGACTTTACTGGCAGAGATCCAGCGTATCAAATCGGAGGGTGATTTCCAGGCCGGAAAGTCTTTGGTGGAAAACTATGCCGTTCAGGTAGATCAGGCCCTTCACAAAGAAGTCCTTGAACGGTATGCGGCACTGAACCTGAAACCTTACGGCGGGTTCCTCAATCCCGACATCATCCCGGTCTACGACAAGAAAGGCAATCTGAAAGACGTGAAGCTTGAATACGCGGAGGATTTCCTGCAACAGCACCTTTCTTACGGCAGGGCTTACAATTTCTTGTAATTGAACAGCTCCTCGGTGGCCAGGGATATCTTGGTCACCGAGAAGTCTTTCCCTTCAGGAAATACCCAGAAAGAATCGTTTAAGGTATTCAAATCAATACAATCCTGTTTAAACTTTCCGTAATCGTATTCTATGTGACACGAGTAAACGGATTGAGCGGGAATATCAAGGGTATAGGTGGCCCCGTCGTGATCGCCTTCCAGTTTAAAGCCTCTCATGTCGTGCGTAAGGACAGCATGTCCTATGTCAATGAACCCTTTTGAGTTGGGGAGCATCCTCACATAAGCCTTGCTTTGGAAGCAGTACCGTCCTTCTTCCACCTCCTGGCGAACCTGTTCCCGCTCCCATTCATACCAATCCGGGATATGTGAAAAATGCGTTTCCCCTTCCGTCGCTTTCAATTCGCCATATTCTGACATTTCCCAGTGTTTCCCACAATGATCGCACCAGATCCGGGAGCCTTCGGAATCCATTCTGTATTCGGTTTTACAGGAAGGACACTGGTATAAAACTTTATGCAGTCCCCTGGCCCGGTCTTTATAGCGGACAGGTATCAGATTGGCCCGTTGCCAGGCAAAATCGTCGTATTCAAAAGACTTGTTGATGATCTCATTCAGCTGATCCGAATTAAGCAGTGTGGCTTCTTCCGCGGTAATGATCCGTGTCATGGTTGCTTTTGTCCTGACCCCCCGGGTTTTCGTATTCCAGAAGGGAGCGTTGATGTGGTGACCGTACGTGATCAGGGTAACAACGGGGACATTCAGGTGTTTTACCAACTTTCCCAGCGACGGGGGCAATACCGCGTTAGTGCCGCAAAGCGAATAACGTGCCTCGGGATAAACGGCAGCTATCTTGCCTCTTTCCACAACCGTTTTCAAATGACGGATCAGGGCAATGTCGTTTGTAAATTTCCGTTTCCCTATACACCCTATCCTTCTCATCAGCCATTCCCTTCCAATAAAGCCGTCAACGGCCACTACGTAAAATGCCTGGTGCGGGAACGTCGCCACGGTGGCTACCATGAAATCATAAAAGGCATTGTGGTTACACAACAGTAAATAAGGCGGTTTGACGCCGTCCATGTTGATTTTGTTGATTTTAGTACGGTGTCGCCAGAGTGCGGGAAAACTTAACAACCAGGCTACGGGTCTCAGATACCAGCTCACAGGCTGCGGCATTCTGGCAAGATCAAAACGTTTTACTTCCCTGAGCGGGAAAAAGTTCATGGCATGCTTCATACATACAAATATATAGGAAAAATCATATATGCTCATTCAAAAAAAAAGAGCACCTCTGGAGGTGCTCTTTTAATTAATCGCAAAGATCTTTAATTCAGACCTGTACGTGTATCAAACCACATTTTCTTACCCCAGAAATCATCCTTGACATCAGCCATTGGACCTTCGGAACTGGCTTTGTTGAGTGAACTTTCATTAATTGGATAAGGATAGCGGAGCGGAGGAGTATTGTGACCGGAATAACCGCTCTCAGCCAGTGAAGTGGCAATGTGATGGGTTGTGGGAATCCCTGTCTTTCTGTATAAAGACCAGGCCTCCATCCCTTGTTTGAAAAGACTGATCCATTCCTGAAGGTAGATCTGATCCAACGTTCCGTCAAAAGCAGCTTCTCCGGCCAGGTAAGCGGCAGCAGCACCGGCTACGCTGTTTTCCTCCAGAGAGGCTGTTACCCCTGCTTCATAAGCATCCTTTGCTGAGATCCCTACATTCCAGCCGCGAGCAGCTGCCTCGGCAAGGTGGAAATAAGTTTCTGCCGCACGGTAGATGGGAGAGAAACCTGCCAGATCTTCACGGAAACGAGGTCCGATAAGTGAATACTTCATGGCATGGCCTGAAGTGATGGCATCGGGGCCTCCGATCTCGCACCCCACATATTCACCGTAACCGTTAGGCTGGGCATAGACCGGAAGACGGGGATCGTCCAGGTCTTTCAATACGTTTACAAGAATATCGGAAACACAATGGTCGTCACGTGTTCTGAAATCATCTGCCCAGGGCTCGTAATAGGGCGATGCTCCCGGCCACCAGAAGAAAGCGTTCTGGCTGTTCTCCTTGATGAGAGGGTATTTGGAGGGATTGCCGGTAATTTCCTCGGCAACTTGTTTTGCCAGGGTCGGATTCACGTTCGCGATACGTAAAGCCATGCGAAGCCTTAGCGAATTGGCGAGGCGGAGCCATGAATCAACATCACCTGAGAAAAGGATATCCCCTACCCCAAGATCGTCATCACCTCCGGCACCCAGGCCGTCTGCTGCTTGTTTCAGGAGATCCATCACGGCAGGGTAAATCTCTTCCTGGGTATCGTACTTTGGTGTCAGAATGCCATTGTCAAGACTAACAGCCTCTGAATAAGGCATATCGCGCCATCTGTCAGTTCCCATCTGCACGATAAGTGCCTCCCAGACACGGGCTACGTTAACCATATTGGTAAGTCCTTCTTCATTGGCCCTGTTCATCACATCTCTTACATTATTGAGCGTGATATACAGATAATGCCAATTGTTCTGTACCACTCCGGGACGGAAAACATAACGGGCTTCATCAATATATTGTTTCTTGGCCAGATGTCCTCCGTATGTACTGGGTTCATTCATATCTGCCCAGGCATCAAAATAGGTGCTGCAGGTGTACCTGATACAATATGCCAATACATTCGTAATGGGAGCATCTGCAGAAGCATTGGGGTTCGTGTTGATCTTTTTAAAGTCTTTGGTACACCCCAACAAAAGCACACCGAAAACGGCGATTAAAGCGTATTTGAGTATTTGTGTTTTCATGTCTTCAATTATTTGGGATTAGAAAGTAATGCCTACTTTTAGACCAATGCTTCGGGTGGGCATATAGGAGTTGGATTCCAGTCCTACGCCGCTATTTCCTGAATTCGTGCTTGATTCGGGATCGACCCTGGCAATGTTGGATTCGTGCAGCCAGAGTATAGCCACATTATTACCCACAAGCGATACGTTGAAAGCCTTTACAAGGCTGTTCCTGGAAAATTTGGTTGCAGGAATGGTGTACGTAATGTGAAAATCTTTCAGCTTAACATAAGATCCGTCGAATACTGAGTAAGACCGGTTGCTGTAGAAATCGGAGAAAGCCGAGGTCGGTGCGACCACAATGTCGTTGACAGAACCGTCCTCTTTTAAGAATGTCCTGTCTGTAAGAATGTCTTTCCCGAATACCACACCATTTTCACGGACACCGTTGGCAGCCGTGTATTCATAAATACCGGTATAGGAACCGAACATCTGGGAAACGGAGAACACGTCCCCACCCTTACGGAAGTCAATCATAAAACCGCAAGAAAGGTTTTTCCAGCTGAAATCCATATTCAGTCCGGCGATCCAGTCAGGATTGACATTCCCGAGCACCCTGCTCTCACGTTTTGCCCGTCCGTTGGCTCCCACAATAATATTCCCGTCCTCGTCAGTAACGGATCCGGTTCCGTAGATCGTGCCCCATGGCTCATCGATCCTGGCCTGAGTATACACAGACCATGAAGAACCAATGGTATAGAGCCTGATGTCCTGTTGTGTTGCTTCATCCTTATACAGCGCCAATATCTTACTTTGGTCTTTGGCCCAGTTTACGGTAATGTCCCAGTTGAAATCTTTCGTTTGTACGGGTGTCGCAGTTAACTGGATCTCAATTCCTTTGTTGTTGATCTCGCCTGCATTGATCTTCATGGAACTATACCCTGTGGCACGTGATACTTCAGCCGAAAGGATCTGATCGGTAGTGTTCTTGTTGTATAAGGCCACATCAAGGCCCAGACGATTGTTAAAGAACCTGGCTTCCAGACCAATTTCAGCAGTTTCTACTGATTCAGGTCTCAGTCCGGGAGGCGGATAGGTAGTCGGATTGTAGAACTGACCGGCACCGTGAATGCTGTAGCCTACGGAAGTATAATAACGGTCGGTCTGGTAGGCAGAAGTTGCTGCTCCGATCTGGGCCCAGCCTCCGCGCAGCTTCAGGAACTCCAGCACTGTCCCTTTCAGCACAGGGAACGTTTCGGTGACAAGCCAGCTGGCAGACACTGAAGGATAGAAGAAAGGATCAGCTATAGTGGAATCCCAGTCGTTACGGGCAGAGGCATCAATATATAACATTCCCAAAATGCCAAGAGAAAGGTTGGCATAAACGGAATTGGACCGGACACGGGATCCGCCCATGGCAGTGCCGGGACTACCGGAAACGTTGGAAATGGTAAAGAGTCCCGGGACGATCAGGGCTTCTGCAGTAAGGGAGGAAGACATATAGTTTACATCCCTGTAGTTGGCTCCCAAGACGGCGTTAATATTCAGCAGGTTGTCACCAAAAGTCTTGTTGAAGTAAGCCAGAAAATCGGCGTTGACTTCTGCATTTTTTCGGTTATAGGACCAGAAGCCCCCCTCGGGGTAATCCGTATGGAAAAGGACCACCTGCTTGGTATAGGTGTCGTAATAATCATAACCCAGCCGGCCTTCAAACTGCAACCAGCTGGTTGGTTTGATCCACAAAGAAGTCTTGCCGAAGAAACGGTTGCGTTCAAAACTGTTCGTGTTATTGTACATGGAATAGTACGGGTTCTGGTGATAATCCGGACACCAGCTGTAAGGCTTTCCGGTATAAGGATCGTTCCCCTTGTCGTACAGATTTTTCAGGGATTCCATGTTAACCTGGCGACCGAACCATTGAAGGATCGATTGCAGGGGATTCGCAGCGTTATACGATCCCTGGGGAAGGTTGTCGCTCTTGGTCCGGGTATAGTTCATGCTCAGATCAAATGAGATGTATTTGTTCACATTCACATTCGTATTCATCTGTGCCGAAATACGATTCTGATCTGTGTTGGGAAGCGTTCCCTTCTGATCCCTGAAGCCCAGAGACGCCCGGGTGGTTGCCCGTTCGCCTTTGGTAACCACAGAAATGTTATGGCTCTGGGAATAACCGGTCTGAAAGAAACTTTTGATATTATCCGGATGCGAGATCCAGGGAGTGGCCTGATGCACTCCGTTTGCATAAGGACTGTCCCACTGAGGAATGTTCAACCCAATGTCCAGTCGCGGGCCCCAGCTTTCATCCGCACCAAAATAATTACCCAGGTCATTGTACCCAAGCTCATTATATACCCAATCTGAATAAGAACCGTTATAGCCGCTGTTCTTATACTCATATTCCGCACCTTCATAACCCTGTCCGTACAGGTTCTGAAGGGGAGGCAGATTGAATACCCTGTCGGCGGTAAAACTGCCGTTATAGGTAATTGAGACGCCTTCCTTGGCAGATCTGCCGGATTTGGTGGTGATCAGCACAACCCCGTTACCTGCACGCATGCCGTAGAGAGCTGCCGAGCCGCCTTTCAGTACAGAGATGTTCTCGATGTCTTCGGGATTGATGTCATACAATCCGGAACCGTAGTTAACATCATTCGCCATATAGTTGTCGTTGGCAATCGGGACCCCGTCAACTACGATCAGAGGATCATTCGAACTCAAAGAGGAGTTTCCCCTGACAACTATTCGTGCAGATGCCCCAATTGCGCCACCGGCCTGTGTGACCTGCATACCGGCAACACGTCCGGCCAGGGCAGAAGTTACATTCAGTCGTCCGGACTGGGTGATATCCTCAGCTTTTACATCCTGGATAGCTGCCCCGATGGATTTTCTCTCACGGGTGATACCCAGGGCCGTGACAATTACCTCGTCCAGCACGTTTGCAGAACGCATCTGGACGTGAATCACAGCACGGCTGTTAACGGCAACCTCGACACTAACATACCCTACATAACTAAATATGAGGGTTGCGTCGGAAGCGCACGTGATGGTATAGTTACCGTCGTTGTCGGTAACAAAAGCGGTACGTTCTCCCTGGACAAGGATAGTTGCCCCAGGGAGCGGCTGGCCATCAGCCGCATCCGTAACCTTCCCTGTTACCTGGATATTCTGTGCCAGCGCAGAGGAACAGAATCCCAGAAACAAGCAGATCAGGATTGTTTTGGTTTTTTTCATCATAAATGAATTTAGGTTGTAATAATTAGGTTGACTGGAATACGTCATCAAATTTATATAAAATTATTATTCTGGACAACTATCTCTAATGTCTTGATTCCCTAAAGCTAAAGATGGAATATTGATAAAATTTCTAAGCGTATTTTGGCTTTCCCTTACAAATCGAAAGTCAATACTGACAAGGCATGTCAATCAAAAACGGGAAAAAGTCGTGATGAAAATTAATTATATTTGCTGTATGAAACGCATTCTTATAAGTTGTATACTGGTGATACTGTTCGCATGCTCTGCGGAACAGGAACATTTCAGGATTTCCGTTGAGATCCGGGGAAATCATCCCGCACTTAAACAAGGGGAAGCCTATCTGAACACATTGTCCCGTTACCATTCATTAAGTGATACGGTAATCATTCGCAACGGAAAATTTGTATTTAAGGGAAGCATCAACACTCCCGGTAATGCGACCATCAGGATAAAGGGGTTAAATGACTTCATCCTGTTTTACCTGGAAAATGACACATATGAAGTTACGGCACAGGCTGACAGCGTAAACAGGGCGGACATAATAGGCGGCGAAACCCATCAGATGATGTCACGTCTGGACGAATTTATTAGGATGGGCGCGACGCAACAGCAGGCGGACAGTATGAAAAGGGCCCTGGCACAGGAAAATCCCTTATCCTCTTTTGCACTTGAACTCCTGGTTGAAGAGGCAAAAGTGATGACGGAAACCCTTCCTGTCAAAGAAAAATGGGATGCATTTGTTGCCGAACCAAAATTCAGAAATAATGCCCAACTGAAAGTGATAGAAAACCTGATTGCAGAAAAAAAATTCCTGGACCCCGGTCATCCCGTTCACATATTTAACATGAACAACCATGAGGGCATTCCTGTGGATATTGCTAAAGTGTTCAGGGAAAACAAGCTGACCATGCTTTATTTCTGGGCAGCCGATAATGACAGAAGCCGTTCCGTGAACCAAAGCCTGAAAGAACTGTACAACAGATTCAGTCCAATGGGACTGGCCATTATTGGTGTTTCACTTGACGACATTCACAGTCGGTGGGTTCATGCCATTGATGAAGACCGTCTTCCCTGGATACAGATATCTGACCTGCAGGGAACCTTCACACCCATCATTCCTTACTACGAGATCAATACCCTTCCCATGAACGTGTTGGTTGACCAGGAAGGCAAAATCGTGAAACGCAAAGTTCCCTTCGAAGAACTGGAAGCTTTGCTGGGATCACTTTTACCTTAACGTCCAGCCTAAAGACAATTGCATGGTGTTCCTGAGCGGAGATGACTCCGGAGCCAGAAGGTACACAAAATCCAAAGCTGCCCCGGCGATTTGCAATCCAATACCGGCGGTAAAATAAGATGGTTCAACTGTCTTCTGACTGCCCATGTGGTATCCGGCCCTGAGAGAGACCATCTTCCTGAAAGAATATTCCATCCCCACACCTCCGGCTATTCCCCTGCGTCCAGCAGGCAGACGGTAAGAGACCTCTGCCACAGGAGTAATGGCATGGGTCTTCCCTATCTCCAGCACATATCCAACCCCTGCATTCACGGAAGCCGGCAAAGAATATCCTCCGTAACCAAAATCCATTTGAGTCCCCAGTTGCGTGGCAGTCAATCCGATCCTCAGTCCCGAAACGGTATAAAGCAAACCGATATCTGCAGCAAAGGCGTTGCCTTTTTGTGCAGCTCCCAGGTCAGCAGACAGGTAGTGCAGGTTTGCCGAAACGGCAAATCCCTGAACTATCCTGTAGGCAAATCCCAGTTCAGCGGAAAACTCCAGGGGTTTGTAATTGCCTTTTGCATACCCGTTATTGTCGTAAAACGTTACCTGGGGATAGGTATAAAACCGGGTTCCTGCCGCTACTGCAAAACGTTCTCCCACTTTAAAATATCCGGAAGCGCCCATCAGCCGGTTATTTTGTACTCCGGGTTGCCATATCCCGTAAGATGCGGCCAGGGACATTCTGTCTGCAGACAATACGGTGGCAGCGGTATTGGAATAAAGAGAAAAGGAGGAAACCATCTGGGCAACCCCGGTATTGCCCATAGCCAGCATCCGTGCATCAGGAGCCACATGGGCCAGTGAGAATGTCTGGGCAGCAAGAATTGTGGTGAGGCCGCAAAAAAGCAGGGTCGGGAAATAAAAGAATATTTTTTTCATATTACAGTTTCACTAGGGAACGAATAATCCTCGTATTGCTGTGTTCAATAATCAGGGTGTAGACACCTGCGGGCATGGATGACATATCGATCTGTGCCGGCTGGAAAGGAGAAATGAATTGCTCTTCATCATAGACAACTGCTCCTGAAGCAGATGCCAAAGAAAGACGGGCCGTTGTTACGACACCAAGTCTCACGTTCAGCCTGTCAGTGACCGGCACCGGGTACAGATCCACTTCCTGGCGGTCATCACGGGTAAGGATCCTGAAAGTAACGACACATTGCTCACCCATAATATCGGTAGCCGTAACGGCTACCTGCGTCATTCCGTATCCTTTTCCCTTCAGGACCAGGTTGTTCCCGTTCACGGTAGCAGAAGCTGCCGTATTGTTCTGGAGGGACACGGAAAATTGCAGCGTCTCCCCGTCATCGTCGGTGAAATAATCTGTCAGTATAAGCGTTGCCTGAGCTCCAATACTCCCAAAATACACATCGTCGGGCGTACCCAGCACCCTGGGTGGGGTGTTTGGTAATATCTCGTATGATATTTCCTGTTGCGCTTGAGCCAGATACAAATCCTCCACCTTGAGGATGGCATTGTACTTACCAGCAGCCGCCTTGTTTCCTGTTATGGTAACAGTGATGATACTGTTTGCCGAGGAGGCCGATGCTGCCCCGGAACCACCACTGAAGGAGTAGGTCCAGGCATGACCGTCCGGATCGGAAACGGAAAACCTGAGGGATTTCTGTTCATGCATTCTGAGTACGGTCGCATTTCCGTCCAGGGATGTGATCACGGGACCGGAATTGTTTTCGGTTTGTGCATTTACTTGTTTTGAAAGGGCGGAACGGTTCCCCGAAACGTCAAAGGCGTCTATCCTGAAATGGTAAGTTGTATTAAAATGGAGGTCCTTGAGTGTATACCGCAACGTATCTCCCACATTCAGAATACCGGTCTTGGTCGTTAGTTCCGTGACATGACCGGGGATAGAGGTAATGTCCAGATCTTCCAGGGATGTGGTCCCGTAATAAATATGATATCCGTATGCTTTCCCGTTGTCGGGATCGGCCGGAACAACCCAGTGAAGTGTCAGGTTGTTGGATTGGACCGACGTCCAGATTTCCTCTACTTGTTCAGGTGGCAGATCGCTTGATTGGTTCAGGGAAGCAAACGCATCTACCAGTCCCCTGCCCAGCAACCCCTCAAAACCCTTGTCGTTGTATGCATAGAAATCACGCGTTCCGTTCAGAAGTATATCCCACAACATATCATTGGTAAAACCTTCTCCCCTGAAATGGGATACCACAAGGGCAGCCACCCCGGAAACATGAGGACAGGCCATGGACGTTCCCTGGTAATTGTCGTATTGGTCATCGATAACGGTACTGCGGATCAAATGACCTTTCTTTACATCTCCGCCCGGAGCTGCTATATCAACCCACGCCCCGTAATTGGAATAATAGGCTCTCTGGTAATCGGCGCTTAGGGCTGCTACTGACATGACGCCCTGGTATGAAGCGGGAAAGGCAACATCCGAGTAATCGTTTCCGGCAGCAAAGATCACGATCCCGCCCCTCATGGGACCCGTCTGCACTCCGTTCTGGTCAATACCCGCGTAAGTCACAAAATAATCTATGGCTTCCTTAATAGACTGGGGCATATAGTCGATATCTGTGTAGCCCCAGCTATTCTGACAGATCACCGCACCATTGTCTGCTGCATACTTAATTGCAGCGGCTCCATCCGGATTTTTCTGGTCAAAATCGTCAAAGATCTGGCAGGTCATCAAACGTGCCCCGCTGCCCGGGGAACCGTCACCTCCTGCAATACCCGAGACTCCCGTCCCGTTATTGTTTCGTGCCGCTATGGTCCCGGCTACATGTGTCCCGTGATTTTCCGCCCTTACATATTGATTATTGGAGACAAAATTGAAACCGTGAATGTCGTCCACAAAACCGTTTCCGTCATCGTCCACATTCGGCTGACCGTTTAATTCAGCCAAATTGACCCACATGTTGTCTTTCAGATCTTCATGATCAAAATCTATTCCCCCGTCCACAACGGCCACTATCACAGAAGGATCACCCGTGGTGATGCTCCAGGCATCCAATACGTTAATATCTGACCCTTCTACATGTCCTTTGCCTGTTCCGTCGTTGTAATAATGCCATTGGGCCGGCAGCATGGGATCGTTGAACGGCAGATCGGTCCTCTTGATCTTTGGTACATTTTCCACAACAAGGACTCCCTCTAAAGATGCAATGTCCCGTGTTGCCCTGGTAAGCGGAACACCTTCCTCAACCTGAATGTCATACCATAAATGCAACCCTTCCCTGCGGGATCTGTCTTCAAACCTCCCGCTATAGGGAAAAGTCCTTATGGCATTGTAAGAGTCCAGAACAGCCCCGCGGGCAGCCAGTTCCTCGGATATTTTGATCCGAACGGTCCGGGAATAGATCGTTTCAGAGACTTGTTCATGAGGGATATCCGTCTCGGCAACCGGTAGTAAGGGCTTTTCCGCACATCCGGACAAAGACAGAAACACAAAGAGTATCAATATAAAATTGCGCATACAGTCATATATTTTTCGTCCTGTAAAGATAACCAAAAAAAAGGACGGCAAAAATGCCGTCCTTGTTTGTTTTTACAAATAGCCGAAGAACTACAAAGGCAGGTCTGGTCCTCCGGGCAGCGACAGGTATACAGGTTGCAGACCGTAACCGCCCAATCCGTCAATATAGTAATACGGATTGAAGAAAACCACCTTGTCTGTAAGGAACTTGCTGTTGGCATCGTTGGGAGCCTGTGAAGCAGCCAGTGCAGAAGGCAGGTAGGCTTTAATAGGCTGGCCTGCGACACCTTGGTAATTGAGCCCGATGTACCAGAATTTATCCCATGTCACATTGGCTCCCGAGGTTACCCAGAATTCAATCTCTTCTGCCCTGGGACCGCCGTACCAGCTGTCCTGGCTAACCAGTGCAACGGGATACGGGTCAATGATGCGGTAATTGTTGAATCCTTCGGCTTTCAAAACTTCCACTTCCACAACGCCCAGTCCCAGGAACACATCGTAGAACTGTCCTGTTCCCAGGGAGACCCAGTTGATGGCTTTGAGTTTCCCTTCAAACACATTGTACCCGGGTCCGTATAAGGCAGCATACTGTTCATCGATCCTGACCTTCACGGTGGAAGGAGTGGAAGGGAGCGGATTGAATGTTACCGTGAATTCCGCGATTTGCTGACCTTCAGAAAAGGATACAGTCGCAGGAATTGTGAAGATGGGGTCTCCTTCCGATGTAAGGGGAACGGAAATGGAGCCAGAGGTGTTCAGGCGGCCGACCTTGTAAGTGTAACTTGTCGCGTCGGACTTAACCGTTACGTCAACGGGGTTGTTCGAGAGGAAATAGACTCCGTATGAATTTTCATTGGGAGACGGTTCTCTGACAATCGGATCTTCGGTACATGCCGAAACCAACAAAACAGAGATTCCCACTAACATTAATATTTTGCTAATTTTTTTCATATTCGTTTCTTTAAAATTTCAAAAATCCCTAAATGTTTAGTCAGTAACTCCGTCCAATAACCCGGCTCCGGCTCCCATTCCAATGGGGATAAGAGATTGCCCGGGGTTGTTGTCCGATTCATCGATCCCGTTGTTGGCATTGATCTCCCTTTGCGGAATCGTCAGCAAGCGTACCATATTGTCTTTGGCCAGGTTGAAGCGGAAGTTGTCGGGATGGTTGGTTTCGGGGATCCGGGTGTTGAAACGAACCATGTGTTTGTCCAGACGCTGCAGGTCAAAGAACCCAAATCCTTCACCCCACAATTCCACGCGGCGCTGGAACCAGACTTCGTTCTGGAATTCCTGGGCGCTCGATGCATAGGATTGATAATCCGGGTTTCTGTTGGCCTTTACCCATCCTTCCAACAAGCTCTTGGCTCCGGCCAGATCACCGGCCATGGCTTTTGCCTCGGCTTCGATCAGCAACAGCTCTTCGGCACGCATCAGGCACCAGTCTCCGGCATTGGTATCGTCAATGCCCCAGTCTAAGGAGTAATTGCCAAATTTGATATTGGTGTAGGCATTGAAGCCTGCACTGGCTGCATATCCTGCAGGATAGGAAGGCATTCCGGAAAAACCGTTCTCGTCAACCCACCAGTTCTTGCGAACGTCGCTGGCAGGGATCTTGGTGAATAGCAATACGTTGATGTCCCTCCAAACGGCAACAGCGGTCGTATATCCGTAACCGGTCAGAGAAGAAAGCTGTGAAGGCCAGGAGGCCAGGGCGCCGTTCGTCTGGTCCGGTCCTATGATCAGGGCCCACATCCAGCTGGGAGTGGCGGCCTTGTTGAAACCGGGCTTGTTCACGTCTGCCATGCTCAGCAGGCCGTATCCCTGGCGGGCAGCGGCAGCATCGGCAGCAGCAGCGGCCCAGTTTTCCATCAACAGGTTGGCACGGGCTCTCAGACCAAGGGCCACACTTTTATCGGGCATGGTCTTGTCGTTGCCACGGTCGTAATTCTCGAGCAATGTGACAGCCTCGTCCAGGTCCCTCATGATCAGCTCATACACATCGCGTACCGGTGCACGGGGATTGGCCCCTGCCTGTTCTGCGGTGGTTTCATCGGTAACAAGGGGAATGGAAGGGGCATCTTCGTGTCCTTTGTATTTGAACTGGAAATTCTGTACCAGGTTCATATAGTCCCATGCCCTGAATGCAAGCGCTATACCGCGGTAAGCCCTGGCAGCTTCAGCTTCGGTATCGGAAGGGATGGTCCCTATGATACCGTTGGCAATGTAAATGTTCTTGTAGAACGGATCCCATTGCAGTCGGGTGTTCGCATAGGTATACGTTCTGTTTTCATAACTGCAGGCTACAGAAAACCAGTTGTAACCATCATCGGGAGCCACCATATCGGCACTCTGCATATCCCATGACAGGGCGCAGGCGGGAAATCCGAAGTCGTCAGCCCTTCCTCCGCCCGCATATGTCGTGTTGGCTCCGAACATGGAAGTAGACAAGCCGGCCAGTTCAGCCTCAACGGCTGCCGGGTTCATTTCTGCCACCATTTGTTTCTGTTCGGAAGTAACTGTACCTCCCTGGGGAGCCGTATCCAGATCCACGCAAGAAACGAGCAATGACAGTCCGATGGCAAGACTTAATATTTGTTTGATACGATTCATATTCGTTGTGTTTTTAAACTTGTTATACATAAGTAAGTAATATTACACATCATCAGAATGTAATGGAAATACCACCGGAAATGGTGCGCAATGCACTATAGCGGAAAGATCCGGCCCATTCCGTACCACCAAAGTCCTGACGGGGATCCAATCCTTGTCTGACGGAGAATACCCAAAGGTTGTCTCCAGTAGCGTAGAAACGAAGTTTGGCAACCTTGATCTTTTCAGTCCATTTCTTGGGAAGCGTGTAACCCACTGTTACGTTGTTTACGCTCAGGTAATTGGAACTTACCAAATAACGTGTAGAGTTCTGCTGGCGTGTGTCATCGGTTGCATTCAGACGGGGAATGTTGCTGCTGGTATTTTCCGGGGTCCAGGCATTCAGAATGTCAAAATGCCAGTTCGTACCGCCCATGCTGGATTGTCCGTTATGCATCAATTCTTCATAACCGAAGTCGTAGATCTTACCTCCCAGCTGGTATCCGAACTGAGCAGACAGGTCAAAGCCGTAAGCAGTCAGGGAAGTTCCGAAACCGCCCATCACCTTGGCCAGGGAAGAACCGTTGTTGTACTGTGTGGCAATACTGTAGTCGGTAGTGATCTCCCTTCCGGTCACGTTGCCCTGATCGTCCAGAACGTCTTTGTAATACTGTGCCTTGCCGGTTTCGGGATCAACTCCGGCATATTCCCTGTAGTAGGTATCAAAAAGTGATCCGCCGATCTCGATAATCGAGCGGGAACCCTTGATCCCTACTTCCCTTACGGATTCGTGCAGATCGAGGATGGTGTTCTTGTAATGGGTGGCGTTCAGCGAAACACTCCATTGAATGTCCCTGGTGTTGATAATGGCGGCACCTATTTCAACTTCCACACCACGGTTCCGGATCGCACCCACGTTCATGGGGAAAGAAGTATATCCGTTCGAGGGGGCAACGGGAAGGTTGTATAACAGGTCGGATGAAAGACGGTTGAAGAATTCCACGCCTCCTGTCAATCTTTCGTTGAACAGCCCGAATTCAAGGCCGACGTTCAGGTTCTGGGATTTTTCCCAGGTGATGTCACGGTTCCCCTTGTAGGACATGGAAACAGCAAATTCACCGTTGTTGTTCCCAACGGAGAACTGGTCCAGGTAAGGATAGTAATTGGGCAATCCGTCGTTACCCTGGATACCGAAACTGGCTTTCAGTTTCAAGGTGCTCAGCCAGGTAAGATTCCTCATGAACCCTTCCTTGTTGATGAGCCACGCGCCACCGACGCTGCCGAAGTTACCCCAGCGGTTTTCCGGAGCAAAACGGGAAGAGGCATCACGACGGTATGATACAGACAGGAAATATTTTTCCTGGAAATCATACTGGAAACGGGCCAGGATACCTTGGGTTGCATACGTATCAACATAGGAATTGGCCACGGGTGAAGGATTCAGCCCGTAAATGGCGTTGTTCAACTCACCCACTTTGGGATTGTACAGTTTCTTGTTCCATCCGTAGAGGTACTGGTACTTGTAGCTGTAGGATTCATAACCAGCCAACAGGTCAATGGTGTGGCCGCTGAAAGTACGCTTGTAAGCAGCCAGGTATTGCTGGTTGGTGGTCAGCAGACGGCTGTGTGACACCGAAACATCCCCACCCGAGGAAACGGATCCTCCGTAGAAGGGGTTCCACAGGTTGTTGGAACGAACGTTCCTTGCTATGACACCAATATTGGCGGTAATCGTCAGTCCTTTAACGGGTTCTACGATTGCGTAATATTTGCCGTCCAGGTTGTCTGTATAGGAATTGAAATCGTCCAGCAACAATGTGATGGCCGGGTTGGACATAGAGAGGAACGCACGGATCTGGTTGGAACTGTCCAGCGTACCAAAGTCGTACACGGTGTATCCGTTGGCGTCCACCTTGATGGTTCCGTCAGCATTTCTGACGTACATGGGATAAATGGGGGCGATCATACTGGATACATAGAAAAGGTTCCCGGATGACCCCCAGGATGTCTGGCTTCCCGGAGCTTTGTTGTTGGAATTACTGTAGGCCATGTTCGCGCCCACTTTCAGCCAGCTCTTGGCCTGGTATTCAGCTTTCAGACGTGTGGTGAAACGGGAAAATCCCGATCCGGAAACAATACCCGTATCGTCCAGGTAACCGGCCGACATGAAGTAATTGATCTTGTCGGAACGCCCTGAAACGGTAAAGTTGTATTCCTGACGAAGGTTGCCCTTAAGGAACAGTTCGTTATACCAGTTGTCGGGGGTATAGTAGTATTCACCGTCACTCCATCCCAGGGTCGCGTTTGGGTTGAGCTTGCCGTTGGTACCAACCAGGTACTGTCCTTCCGGCATGGTATAAATCTGGTACCCGGTTCTGGAGAACAGGGTGTTATTGGCATAGATATGGGCCTGTGCCTCTGACTGACCCAGTACGGTGCGGCTGTTGTACAACGCTTTGTAAAGGGTCTCGTAGTACATGTCAGGATCGGTCATGACGTTGTAGTTGGGAACGGCACGCGTGTTGTTACCCCACCTGCCTTCGAATGTTACCTGAGCATCGGCGGAAGTACCGCGACGGGTAGTGATGATAATCACACCGTTGGCTCCGCGGTGACCGTAAATGGCAGATGCGGCAGCATCTTTCAGAACGGTCATGGACTCAATGTCATTCGGGTTGAGGGTATTGATGGATCCGTCAAAGGGGACACCATCCACCACGTACAAAGGCGCATTGCTGGCACTCATGGATCCGAATCCGCGAATACGGATGGTGGCCGAGGAACCGGGCTGTCCGGTCGTGGAAATGGCCTGGACCCCTGCAGCGACACCTGCCAATGCATTGGTTACGTTGGATACCTGACGGCGCTGGATTTCTTCACTGGAAACAACAGCGGCAGATCCTGTAAATGCTTCTTTTCTGGCCGTTCCGTAGGCAACTACGATCACGTCCTCGAGGGCTACCGCATCGGACACCATCTCGACATCCACAACGGATCTTCCTGCGATCTGTACCGTAACAGTCTGCATCCCCACATAAGTAAATGTGAGTTCAGTCCTGCCGGCGGGGACATTCACAGAATAGACCCCGTCCAGGTCGGTTTGTGTAGTAATGGTTGTTCCTGCAACCACTACCGTTACATAAGGCAGAGGTGATCCATCCTCTGCGAAAATAACCGTCCCGGTTACTCTTTGTTGAGCAAACAGTGCAGAAATGCCCACCATCATTGATAAAGTCAACAAAAGGATTTTTTTCATAGGATTGGTATTAAGGTTAGGTTAATATATTTTCATTAAAAAAAATGAGCATAAACGGTCCACGAAGGTAATAATTTTTTTTAATACAACAATCATCTTATGATGTTATTAATCAACTTGCAAATGCCTGTCACAATTGGTTACGGAAAGAAAGGAGAAACCCTTTTTCAGTTATAATCGTTAACAACCGGCAGCGGTTTATGGTCTGGTTTAGGGAATTTAACAGCGACAGGTCCCTTTGAAAATTCGGGAATATTAAAAGATTGTAAAAGCATGTCTGAATACCTTACAGAATGCTGAGGTAACAGAAACGGTTTGGTAAAAGTCCCGTCATCATTCAGATGGGTAAGATAGAGTCTGGTATGCAGGCCGTCTATTCTTCTGGAACTAAACACTACCCAACGGGAATTACTGCTCCAGGAATGGTAACTGTCGGTGTCGGGACTGTTGATCTCCCGCACACTCCTGACCTCTTTGGTCTGCAGATCCATGATATACAGATCGGCCTCTTTGTGCCATATGGGGAACGTTCCGTAAGGGGCTGCCGTGAACATAAGATATTTCCCGTCCGGAGAAGGACGGGGAAAAGTAATGCTTTTATCTTCTTCCTTAAAAAGCAGGTATGGCTCGTTCGCAGTTCTTCCGGATGCCGTGTCAAAAGCGATTTCGTACAGATCATATCTTACAACGGCCGGAGACCCACCCTCTTCAGGTGCGTGGGCCGCGCTGAAATACAAGGCATTCCCGTCGGCAGAGAAAGCCGGAAAAGTTTCAAACATGGTACTGTCCTGAACGGCCGGACTAAACAGAATCCTGTTGTTTATCACATCATAGACCACCAGGTCGGAGGCCAGGTCATATACATCCAGCACTTTGTCGGTTCTGTTGTGGAACAGCTGCCTGGTGATATTTACAGAAAATGCAATGTACTTTCCCGCAGGATGCCAGTAAGGATATACTCCCCCGCTCAGTGTTTCCGGCGTGTTCAGATCCACAAAACGCGTTTCCCCCCCGTATCTGATTACCGTACCGCCGTTTCTACCCCTTACATGAAACATCATCTTATCCGGATCTCCGCCTCCATAGGAATGACAATTCACACAACTGCCCTCACTGAATGAATTCTCAATAACGGGTCTTTCCCTGTATGATGTCAGATCGCGTTGGTAAATGCCCATGGCGCCGTATACCGAATAACCAGGGTCGATCCTCCTGTAAGTGAGATACCGGTCAGCAGGCACTTCAGAAATGAACATGTGAAACGGCTCATACCGGGACCACTCTTTGTCCTTCTTTAGGTTTGCGGTAATCTCTATGGTGTCAGAACCGGACTTTAACAAACGGTTCCAGGCACGGAAAGATATGCGGACTTCCCCTGATCCGCGAACGTTCACCTGTTCCCTGCCGGCCCTGAAAACAACCGCATGGCTCTTGTAGGGCTCCGTGAAGCGAAAGCGGAGCGGAGCTATGGCAGGGGGAATGGTAACGTCTTTATAATCTGGAAATATGGATGGGGATACGCCCGTCTGTTTCGTGTGATCTCCCGGAGAACAGCCGGCCAGCACCCAAAAAACCAACAGGTAAAGACAGGATGCCGGGATCCTATTGAATAAAATATGCATAATACCAGTATGTCTTTCCAAAATTTGTATCCATCATCTCCATTCCTGATGTTTGCAAAGATGCGAAAAAATGCTCCATATCATCTTTGACACCCCTGTCCAGGGGCAGGGATAAAGAGTCGGGCTCTGTCCCCCCCAGCCTGCAAGCAAGCAGAAGCACCTCCTGATAATGCCGGGGCAGGGGAAACGACTCAGGGACGTAATTCTCACAAAAACCGGCTACATCCTTATGCAACAACCTGTCCATATACCAATAAGTACGCGCCACATCATTTCCCGGATTGTCGGCAAGAATATTCAGGAGCGTGGCCGTGAAATCACCCGCAGTTACCCTGATGTTCCCTGAAGGGAGGCGCTTTCTCAGGGGCCCGTATACGGGATGTGCTGCAATTTTCTCTGTATTACGGCACAGATCAAGCCGTTTTTTTGCCCACGTCCTGTAAAACGGGGCATGCATCAAAACGTTAAGGTATTTTTCCGCAAGAATATACTTCCCGGCCAGCATGTTTGTCTCGGCCAGTCTCATCAGGAAAAAACCGCTTCGTTGCCTGTCAGGCAGGGCCATCATGGATTCGTAAGCGTATCTTCTGGCTTCGTTAACCATCCCCAGGTTAAACCATATTTCAGAACTGAAAAGCATATCCCCGTCTTCAGGCAATATGAGCGCATTACCCGGAGTCTGGGGAAACGTGAACATCATGTCTCCGGCCTGACCGGTGACCGCCAGGGCCAGGTTTACCGTCTGGAGTGACAACAGGGAATTGGGCATGTTTTTCCCGGAACGGGCCAGTATCTTTTGCCAATCCATTCTTCTTGCAGCAAAAAGGTATGACAATTCCTGTTCCTTATTTCCCCTGTAGGATGCCCTGATGCCCCAAAAAGCCGTTCCGGCGATCGTTAGGATCATCAGCGCGGAAAGCATCCGGGATCTGTTTTTGATCAAAAGAGCGCCTGCCAGGGCCACAGGCACACTGGTCCACAGGGCAGCAAAAATCAGATGCGGATAAGGTTTGAATTTATGAAAAACGGCCCCGTAAAACAGATCGGCAGACGGTCTCTGCATATCTGCAAAAAGGACATACAGGAAGATCACTGCCAACGATAGAACAGGAAAAAACACGGAAAACAGGTTTTTTTTGCCTGTCAGTACCCACGCGGCAACTACCATAAGAACAAGCGCCGGAAAAACAACTCCACCAAACAGAAACCAGAGAACAGGCAGTGCAAGGAATCCGAATAACGACCTTTTACGATCGTTTCCGATGGCAGAAAAAAGGCACACTATCCATACGGCAGCAGTCAGTGCCACCGGACCGGCCAGTGTAAAATTGGGGTTGCATAACAATATCCAGTATATGACCGGCGGGACATAGGCAAGGGGGGCGTATACGGGGCCTCTCCGCAAGCGTTTTGTTAAGGCGATAATCCCTTGTCCGAGACCGGAGAGCAACAGTGCAATGATCGCACCTCCTAAAAGCGGGGCCCTGTAAAACTGTATCAGAAAACGAGACATGTAATCCGCCATCCCGCCCGGGGTCAGAACCGTATCCCAGAAATACCCGCTTGTGAACAGAAAAAGTTGCATTCCTTCCGTGTAAAGAAGGTGGTATTGGTAAAAAATGCCGAAAAAACCTGTTACGGCTACCGCAAAAAGGATAATGAAAGCCGTGTTCAAAACACGTAAAGGAGTTCGTTTCTCACTCATTATCGTTCAGTTTCCCGCTCCAAAGATATTTGTTGGTTTCACGAGCCAGAATACCGCTCAAAAGCAATAAGGAGATCAGGTTGGGTATGGCCATCAGGGCGTTCATGGAATCTGCCAGATCCCAGATCATGGACAGATGGGCGACTGAGCCCAGGAATACCCCGGCAACCCACAGTATCCTGTAATATACGATTGCCTTCTTGCCTCCAAGGTATTCAATGGCTTTTTCCGCGTAGTAGGACCATCCAAGGATGGTGGAAAAGGCGAATGTGATCAGACCGACTGTAAGGATAAGAGGTCCAAAGAAAGAGATCTTGCTAAAGGCCATTTTGGTCAGTAGGGCTCCGTCTGAATAATTGATCTCGGGATACCGGATTATGCTGGTCACCAGGACAAGGCCTGTCAGGGCACAGACTACCACTGTATCCCAGAATGTTCCCGTGGCGGAAACAAGGGCCTGTCTTACGGGATTCTTTGTTTTCGCGGCAGCTGCCACAATAGGGGCCGAACCCATCCCCGACTCGTTAGAAAACAATCCCCTGGCGATCCCGTACCGCATGGCAATCATAAGTCCACCTCCGGCCATCCCCCCTCCGACCGCCTGCACGGAAAAGGCCGATCTGAAGATCAGGGTGATGGCCCTGCCCAGGAAAGGGGCGTTCATGATAAGGATCGCCACACAGCCCACAACATAGAAAAAAGCCATGAAAGGGACCAGAAATCCGCACACCCTGGCTATGCCTTTAATACCGAAAAAGATGACAGCCGCCACCATGACCGTAAGGATGCTTCCCGATACGTACTGTGAAATATTGAACGTTTCCTTAAGCATCGTGGATATGGAGTTTGACTGTACTGAACAGCCTATTCCCAGGGCAGCAATGATGGTAAAAACACAAAACAGAACGGCCAGCCATTTCATGCCAAGACCGCGCTCCAGGGCATACATGGGCCCTCCCAGCATGGTCCCGTCCGATGTCTTTACGCGGTATTTGACAGCCAGCAATCCTTCAGAATATTTGGTGGCAATCCCAAAAACGCCGCTTAACCAGCACCACAGGACTGCCCCGGGACCTCCAAGCGAAACCGCGGTGGCCACGCCGATGATGTTGCCTGTTCCTATGGTGGCCGCCAGGGCTGTTGCCAGGGCCCCGAACTGGCTGACATCACCTTTTGAATCCCCGTCACTTTTGACTGACAGGGCAATTCCCCTAAAGATCTTCCGTTGGGGAAATTTCAGACGGATGGTCAAAAAAACATGGGTCCCCAGCAGGATGATTATCATGGGCCAACCCCATAACAAACCGCTGAGCTTGTTAAAAAAAAGTTGTATATCCTGCATCGTGCATTATTTATGGTAGGCTTCCAGTCCTTCCTGTAAAAACCTTACATATCCCTCCACATCCAGATCATAGGCACGGGGAGGCAGCAAGGGATTGCCTTCCCGGTCCAGGATTACATAGGTGGGTTGCGCATTGATCTGATACCTTGAACGTACAAACCAGGAATTGATCCTTCCCAGGATACGCAATTCCCTTCCTCTTTCATCAGTAACCCAGTCACTCTGATCTGCCTGGTTTTTAGCATCGGCATGAAGTGCAAGTATCACGAACTTTTCCCTCAACAGTTCCTGTACGCGGGGATCACTCCATACCCTGGCTTCCATTTCCTTGCAGTTGACACAGCCCAGTCCCGTAAAATCAAGAAATACGGGCATGTCGTGCAACCGTGCATATTCCAAGGCTTCCCCGTAATGAAAGAACCCTTCCAACCCGTAAGGCAGGCTGAAAAGATCTCCGTATTTTCTTTCGGGTGTCTTACGTACAGATACCGGTGCGGCCGAAGGTCCGCCCGTGACAAATTCCTGGGTGCTGATTGGCGGCAGATACCCAGAAATGGCTTTCAAGGGGGCTCCCCACATGCCCGGGATCATATAAACAACAAAGGAAAATACTGCGATTGCAAGGGAAAACCGGAACACACCCACATAGTCCGCCGGGGTATCGTGACGGAAACGTATCTTTCCCAACAGGTAAAAACCCAACAGCGAGAAAATGACTATCCATAAGGCAAGGTAAATCTCCCGGTCAAGCAATCTCCACTGATAGATCTGGTCTGCAGTGCTGAGAAATTTGAGAGAAAGTGCCAGCACGACGAATCCCAACACAACTTTTACCGAATTGAGCCATCCGCCCGATTTGGGAAGACGCTGGAGCAGCGAGGGGACAAAAGCCAGGATGGTAAAAGGCAGGGCAAAGGCTGTGGAAAAAGCGAACATGGTCACTATCGGTTCCCAGACGGCACCCTGCGTGGATTTTATCAGGACCGCTCCCACAATGGGGCCGGTACAGGAGAAAGAGACCAGTACCAGCGTGAGTGCAAGGAAAAAGATCCCCAGGACCCCTCCCCTGTCTGCCTTGGCATCTGTTTTTGTGGTCCATTTGGCAGGCAGTACCAGTTCAAACGCGCCAAAGAATGAGGCGGCAAAGATCAGGAAAAGAATAAAGAATACGATATTGGGGATCCAGTGTGTTGCGAGCCAGTTGAATATATTGGCCGTAACGGAGGCTCCTCCGGTGAAATAGGTGATCCCGATGATGACGGCGATGGGCAATGTATACAGCATCACGATGAAGATCCCGTACAAAGCCGCATTCAGACGGCTTTTACGTTTGTCTTTACTTCCCCTGAGAAAAAAAGAAACAGTCATGGGGACCATGGGAAAAACACAGGGAGTGACCAGCGCCACAAGTCCGAATGCAATCGCCTGGAGGATGATCCCCCAAAGAGAAGGAGACGGGTCCGGGAGCTCAGGACCGGCAGCCTCTGCTACTGTCACAGGGCCTTCTCCCAGGGTAAATTCAAACGATTCCTCTTCCGGTGGCAAACAGGAAGTCCCGTCACAAACCTGCCATTCCACTGTTGCGCTCACAATGGCTGCAGGTATTTCCAATCTGATCTTCTGAACAAACACACCTGTTCCCCCGAAAGAACCTATATCCATACCAAACAGGGGATCGTGCTCCCTGGGCGGAGGGGATTCCATCCGGATGTCTTCTTCCAGGTACACACCCTGGGGAAGTTCAAACGTAAAGCGGGTTGGCTGCGGTCCGTTTTCATAAGGTCCCAGGTCATACATGTGCCATGGGGCACGCAGTGAAGCGGAAAAACGAATCTCGTATGAATTATCAGAAATCTGCGATACGTCGTAGCTCCACGAGGCAGGCTGTTCGATAAACTGTGAAAAAGATACGGCTGAAGATAAAAATATCCCCAGGCAGAAAAGGATAAATCTTCGCATAACTAAAAGGCTACACCCAGCGCAATATTTCCTTTGGGAACCACTCCCTTGTGTCCTAATTCACTAAAACCGGTCGGAACGGAAACAATAGAAGGGTATCTTTCCCTGAAACCGGTTACGGTAGGATAACGAACTCCCCCGCCTACGTTCATATCGAGAGTAAAACGTCCCCACATGAAATGAACCCCGAACAAGACACCTGCCTTGAGAATATTGTATCTTGTATAAAGGTCACTGGCCTCGATATTGGGAATATCCTGGGGATCGACATAATCCGGCAGTCTGTTCTTTTCCTTGATGTAATCATAAGAAAGGTACGGTCCCAGGTAAACCTGTACTTTTCTGGGCATGCGGGCAAAATACACTTTATATATTCCTTCAATTCCAAATCCTTCCATTTCGCTGTAAAAACTGTCTTCACTACGGAATATGGATTCTCCCATCAGTGTTATTGAAGGCATGAGCGATATGGCAGAATTGTAAAAATTCCTCTGGTAACCGAGGGCAAAGGTCCCGTCAAAAAAGCGCATCGGGTTCAGGAAAAGTTCGTTCCTGTACCAGTCGTTTTGAGGAGATCGGTAATTTTGCCCGTAGGCACCGGCGACCAACATCACCAGCACCACACTTAAAATCAGTTTTTTCATAAACGATCCATTTTAAATTTATAATCCAAACGATCTTTTCTTATAAGCATCGATACATCCGTCCAGCCGTTCCCTGGCAGTCGTGTCCCCGGGGACGTTGTGTGAGGGATGAATATGCAATTTCACTCCACGGTCGGCCAATATCCCTGCACAGGTAGTGACTGTCATCCATACCAATGTTACAAAGCACATGGTCGAAACAGGGCCGATCTTGTCAAAATGGTTCTTCAATGTGACAGAGGCATCCGTCAGGGGGGCACAGGAATCCACCACGATATCGGCCAGCTGGAACAGATTTTTTCCACAGGAATGCCGGGGCTTCTTTCCCTGCGACTCCGCAGCAGAGCCGTAAACGATCACTTTCATGCCGCGTTTTTTTGCTTCCAGCGCCACGTCAATATTGACGGCGTTGATCCCGGTATGGGAAAAGAGCCACAACGTATCACGGGGATCGAAATTCCAGGAACTCATGATGGCCGTTCCGTATCCCTCGGCCCGTTCCAGGAAAAGGAACTGGTGTATGCCGCTCTCCCCTGTGATCCTCGTAAAAAAGGTCAGGGATTGTTCTATGAGCGGATGAAATCCCACAAACCCTCCTATACGGGGATACATTTCCTCTATGGGAAGTGTGGCATGGCCGCAGCCAAAGGTGTGTACCCAGCGACCGGCTTCAATGCTGTCGGCCATAAGAGCGGCTGCTTTTTGAATATTTTCTGTCTGAGTTTCCTGAATTTTGTCCTGCAGACGACGTACGTTGTCAAGCCATTCAATTGCCAGCATAGGTGAAAATTTAATTGTTGTCGGAAAGTTTCAGTTTAAATGTCATAACAAGGTACAACAAAGTCATCAATGCCCAAATGATCAGCAAATATAAGGGAAAAACACGAATTGGCAGAAAACCCAGTAAATAATTCAGTAATGTGTTACCTGCCAGGGCTATGACCATAGCTATCCCAATTGCCGTTCCGGATAACGACTTATACCTTGACCCGACATAGGAAATGATCACCGGGAACGTAGCGCCCAGTCCTGTGCCTATCAGGATCACGGAGATCAGCGGAGGTATGCCTGCGGCAAGTCCGGCAAAACCAGCTGCGGTCAGTGACAGGTAGGCCCACAGTATCTTCCAGGGAGCGAATCTGAGGGACAACCAGCTTAGAAGCACTCTTCCCACTGTGATTCCCAGTACCACAAAGGTCAGGAGAAAAAGTGCCTGTTGCTGAGGCAGGCGGTATAGCGGACTGTCCTGCAAAAAGATGGGGATCCAGTTGCTGCACAGCCCTTCCAGCGCCGATTGGAAGAAAAGGATAAAACTGAAAAACAGCAGGGCCGGCTGACGAAGCATCAAAAGACCTTCTTTTACAGGAAATCCCTGGCGGACCTTCGCCTCGGGAAAACGGGTCAGGCTGAAATAAACAAAAATAAAGAACAGAAATACGGACATGTATCTGAGGATCACTGCATAGGAGACATGATCGAAGATCCCCAGGATCAATGGCATCATCAGAGCGCCAATCCCGTAAAAAACTCCCAGAATACTCAGGTTGGAGCTTCTGCGGCGATCGTCCGAGACGTCGTTGACAAGGGCGTTGCAGGCACCGTTCAGAATGCCTCCGCCCGTCCCTGTGAGCAGGACACAGGCTCCCAGCCAGGGAACGGATCTGAAAGCAGCCAGCCCGATAAACCCCAGAACGACCATGGCTGCCGCAGCCTGAAAGGGCATTTTGTATCCGAAACGGTCACACCAGGGACCGAACACTAAAGATCCTGCCAGGACTCCCAGGGGGAGGATGCCTGCCAGGGCCGAGGACTGCGCCATATCCAGGTGAAGGGTCTCCCTGAGGGACGGCAGCACCGATCCGAGGGTAAGAAATGATATCCCGAAAAAAACGATGCCGGCATAACCTGCCGCAAGTATTTTACTGTTTTTCATATGATCCCGTTGCTTCCAACGCCAGTCGTCCTGCCCCGTAGATACCTGCCTTCTGGGCAAGTCCGGAAGCCTCGAAACGGCATTGTCTTATACTTATGGGTTGAGCCCATTTACAAGCCTCGTAATAGATCCTGTCCAGGAAACGGACAGCAGGTCCGAAAACGCCACCGCCCCAAACCACCATCCCCGGATTGAACAGGCTTACCAGGTTGGCCGCAGCCATCCCCCAGCACTCGACCGCCTTGTCGATAACCATTAACGCCACCGTGTTACCTCTTTCGTAAGCCTGGAAAACCGATTTGGCATCAGGGTATACGCCAGGCTGGCCTGACAGTTTGCGTGCCTGGGCAGCAATGCCCGTCCCCGAGGCATATGTTTCAAAACAACCGCAATTGCTGTATTCGTCTATGAACGGAGGCTGCAGCGCCATCCATCCGGCTGCGCCGGCTATATCGGCACTGCCGTGGATCACCCTGCCGTCACTCATGATCCCGGCACCAATGCCTGTGCCTATGCCGATATATATGGCATCGGCAAATCCTCTGGCAACACCCATGGAGGTCTCTCCCAGTATATAGCAAGTCCTGTCACTGGCAATTACGGCTTCCGCCCCGGGTAAAGCCCCGGTAATGTATTTTTTCAATGGAAAACTGTTCCATCCGGGGATATTGGGAGCCCATACCGTATCTTTCCGGTTGTCAGCTATTCCGGGAACACAGATACCTATCTTGATTTCTTCCCCTGCAGGCACCCCCTGCTCTTCAAGGAGCAAAAGGCAGACGCCGGCCATAAGTTCGGCCACAAGGGAACCGGTACGTCCTTCCAGTAAAACACTTCTTTCGGTGATGATCTCTCCGGAAGGGGAAAAAAGAGCTGCATGCAGTTTTGTCCCTCCCAGATCTACTCCTATGGCTTGCATATTTTTTTCAGACAAATTTAACGCCCAGACTCTTCATGTTCTCTATGGCTGCCCTGTGATCCTTTTGGTTCACGTAAGCAAGACCTTCCAGGAGTACCTGCACATCGAACTCCGCCTCTACAAGTTCCCTGACTGTTTCAAAAACACAATACTCTGTAGTGATACCGCTCACGATGACCTGTTTTGTAAGGATCTTCTGTAAGGGCGTTCCGTCGGAACGTCTGGCGTTGAATGCGGAATATTCCTCTTTCAAAGGATCCGTCCCTTTGCGAAATATCCTCATCAGATGAGGCCTCGCGTTGGGATCGTTCACCCGTGTGTAATAAGACAGATGGATCTCCTGCCCGGAAGTGTTTACCACACAGTGTGGAGGCCATTGCCCTCCGTGCCCTGTAAAGGAACAATGATTGACAGGGTGTGTATCACAGACATACACCACCTTGTCGTTTGGGTGCAAATTGATGTAATTGATGCTGTGTGTCATGGCGTTCTCTGCATTCTGACAGGCCAGAGACCCTGTAATAAAGTCGTTCAGCATATCCACCACTATGTGGGTTCGGGAATGTTCATACATGGCTCAGTTCCTCTTTTATGGTATATATAATTTTCATTTTTAAATCGTAAAGATCGTCTGATATGTCAACCTTATGATAGTGCGGGTTGATGATCCTGCGTTCGGTCGGGTTCATCCGTGACAGCTCGTTCAGATACCTGTCCCGTTTTTCCTGTTGCGTTGTCTCGGGACGGATCCGTTTTCCGTTCTCGATAAATTTGTGCTGCAACCGTTCTGCCGTATAGGTGCCTTCACTGAAAGAGGTTTTGCGGGTCTGATCGTATTCATCTCTGAGGATAATGTCTTTCCCCCCGGAGAGGGCTTTCTCAAGGCGGTCTCCGCGCAGGCAGGTCACGTCGGCTTTATTCTCGTTGTCCTGGTATATCCTGTAGGTGACCTGAAATCCCGGGTTGATCACCTTGGCCTTGTCTTCGGAAAGTTTCAGTACCGGGGAGTCTCCGATCTGCACCATTTTGTAAACATTGCCAAAACACGGATTGTGTTTGCTGGTCGCGATGGCATCTCCGACCCCGTAGCTGTCGATGGCGGCATTTTGCCTTTCAAGGTCCGATATCAGGTATTCATCCAGGGCATTTGATGCAAATATCACACAATTGTTTAATCCCTCCCTGTCCAGTAGCTCACGGCACTTTCGTGAAAGATAGGCCAGGTCTCCGCTGTCCAGCCGTATCCCGTAAAATGGCCGGTAGGAATCGTCAATGTTGTTTGCCCTGAAAGCAGCGATGGCATTTTTTATACCGCTCTTAAGCGTATCGTATGTATCTACCAGCAGGATCAGGCCCTCTCCCATATGGCTTTTGATATATGCGTCGAAAGCTTTGTATTCACTCCTGATGCTGCACCCGAATGCAGTCACATAACTATGGGCCATGGTCCCCGTACTGGGGATATCAAACCCGGTGGTTGCCAGTATATTTGAAGTGCTGACACACCCGGCAATATAGGCTGCCTTGGCCCCGTGCAGCGCGGCCCAGGGACCGTGTGCACGACGGGACCCGAACTCGCTTACCGGTTTGGTGGTACTTCGCGTCACACGGGATGCTTTCGTGGCAACAGCCATCTGATGGTTCATAATGCACAGCATCGGGGTTTCCAGGATCTGTGCCTGGAGAAGGGGGGCTACAACGGTGATCACCGGTTGCCGGGGAAAAACTATCTGTCCTTCCTCCATGGCATAAACATCTCCGGTAAAAGTGACCGATTCCAGCATCCGGCAAAAATCCCTGTAATTATCACCGGGCAGGAATTTTCTGAAAAAAGATTCCGGTTTTGAGCCGAAGCCCTGAATCATTTCAAGGACCTCGCTTATTCCGCTCACGACAGCCCAGTTGTTGTTGTCGGGAGCCGAGCGGTAAAACATATTGAATATGGAGATAGTTTTGTCCAAACCTTTGTCAACAAAGGTTTTGCCCATTGTATACTGGTATTTGTCAGAGCAGTAGGAATTCACCAATCTCAATTTTAGATGTAAAGGTAGACAAATTAAACGTATCTTTGCAGGTCCATACGGGAAATTCTATGAAGAGTATTTTTAGCAAGAACACAAAATACGCGGTCATCGGATCTGGGAGCTGGGCCACGGCACTTATCAAGATTCTGCTTGAAACACAGGACGAGGTGCTGTGGTACGTAAGAGATCAGGAAATGATTGATTTCATTACACACAACAAGCACAATCCCCATTATCTTCAGGCTGCCCGGCTGGACCCCGCACGTCTGAGAATGAGTGCAGATATCAATAAAGTGATCAAAGACGGGGACGTGCTGATCTTTTGCATCCCTTCCACATATTTCATAAGCGAAATGATCCGCCTGACCGTTCCGCTGGATGACAAATTCATAGTCACAGCTATCAAAGGCCTCATTCCGGAACGCAACATTTCGGTCACCGAGTATTTCAACCGCATTCACAACATTCCCTACGACAACATAGGGGTCATTGCGGGCCCCGTTCACGCCGAGGAGGTGGCCATGGAAAGGCTGTCCTACCTGAGTGTGACCTGCAAGAAAGAAAAGACGGCGATAAGGCTTGCCGAGGCTTTCGGCTGCCCGTATATCCGCACCAGCACAGGCACCGACATATACGGCCTTGAATACGCGGTAGTCCTGAAAAACATATATGCCATCGCTTCGGGGATGAGCCGTGCCCTGGGATACGGAGACAATTTTCAGGCAGTGCTTGTTTCCTGTGCATACCAGGAAATACGTGCTTTCCTGAACCGTTCGTATCCCGACAAAGGCAGAAACACCTCCCTGTCGGGTTTCCTGGGAGACCTGCTGGTTACCTGTTACTCCCAGTTCAGCCGCAACCGCTCTTTCGGCAATATGATAGGACAGGGATATTCCATCAAAGCGGCTCAATTGGAGATGAACATGGTGGCTGAAGGGTTTTACGCCACCTCCTGTATCCACGAAATCAATAAAAAATACAACACAGACATGCCCATTGCCAATGCCATGTACAAGATATTACATGAATTCAGGTCCCCGGCCATCGTTTTTAAAGCATTAAGTGAACAATTGAAATAAGGTATGAAAGAGATTATCACAATTTCCGGGAAACCGGCAATGTCCTTTATCCCGACCGGCGAATACAAAATATGGGAACAAAAAGCCCTCCGCGCACTTGATCTGCTTGCATCCGGAAAAGGACGCGGATCGGATTTCCTGGGCTGGCTGGACCTGCCTTCCGGAACCTCGGAGGAACTGACCGAAAGGATAAAAGACATTGGCAACGACTGGCAAAAAGATATTGAACTGGTGGTGGTCATTGGGATCGGGGGATCTTACCTTGGGGCAAAGGCCGTCATCGAAGCCCTCTCCCACTCCTTTACATCCCTGATGCCCGCTGCCGGGCCCAGGATCGTTTTTGCGGGGCAGAACATATCGGAAGATTACCTGGCAGAACTGGAAGATCTGATGAAAATCCGGTCTGTCGCCTGTGTGGTGATATCCAAATCCGGAACCACTACCGAACCTGCCATCGCTTTCCGGTTAGTTCAAAAGCACATCCTTTCGCAATACGGAAAAGAAGAGGCAAAACGCCGGATTGTGGCTGTTACGGACCGTTCCCGGGGCGCACTCAGAAATATGGCCGACCGAAGCGGGTACCGCAGCTTCATCATCCCCGACAACGTGGGAGGACGTTTCTCCGTGTTTACACCCGTGGGTCTTCTGCCCATAGCCCTGGCTGGCATAGACATTGAAGACCTGATAGCCGGAGCGCTGTATATGGAAAATGTCACCGCTGAAAAGACCGAAGAAAATCCTGCCGTACAATACGCTGCCTGGCGCAATGCCCTTTACAGCAAAGGGAAAAAAACGGAATTGCTGGTGAATTACCATCCCAAACTCCACTATCTGACCGAATGGTGGAAACAGCTGTTCGGGGAAAGCGAGGGAAAAGAGCACAAGGGCATTTTTCCTGCCGGCGTGGATTTCACCACTGACCTCCATTCCATGGGGCAGTACATCCAGGACGGGGAAAGGCATTTGTTCGAGACAGTCATAAGTGTTGCCTCGGCAAACCGTTCCCTGACCATCCCGTCTGATCAGGAAGATGCCGACGGTTTGAATTACCTGGCAGGAAAACATATTGACCAATGCAACAAAATGGCCGAACTGGGCACCTGCCTGGCACATACAGACGGAGGCGTTCCGAATCTGCGCATAGAGATCCCGTCACTCAGCACCTACAGCCTGGGCGCTTTGCTTTACTTCTTCGAAAAAGCTTGCGGCATAAGCGGATATATCCTGGGCGTGAACCCCTTTGACCAGGAAGGTGTGGAGGCCTACAAAAAAAACATGTTCGCCTTACTTGACAAACCGGGTTTCGAGATCCAGGGAGAAATCCTTCGCAAACGCCTCTGACGTGGCTGTCAGTCTTATTGGTCCCGCTTCCTTCCCGGCACGTACGATCACCAGACATTTACCGTGAAAGGCTTTCCTTTCATTCGCCCTGAATGGCTCATGGCTTATGGGACTGCCGTTATCCACCGCTTCTATGACCGCAGGGCCTTCAATCCCGAATGAGATCCTGTTGTCGGCATAAGGCACAGGATTCCCCCGGGCATCCAGGACCTCCACGGTAACAAAGGCCAGATCATAACCGTCCGCATCCAGCACATTCCTGTCAGCCGTGAGTTTCAGGCCGGCCGGTTCTCCTGCCGTTGTAATACTCCTGCGCAGATACTCTTTCCCTTCGCTATAGGAAACGGCCGTGACGGTCCCCGGCTCATAGGCAACACGCCAGAGCGTATGGAGTTGTTCGGGCGTCTTTTTCCTTATCCCCAGGGAGGCTCCGTTCAGGAACAACTCAACGGAATCAGCCCGGTTGTAATAAACCCACAGGTCCACGGTTTCGCCATCTGACCAGTTCCAATGAGGGAAAACATGCAATACGGGAGTATCGGTCCATTCACTCTGGTACATGTAATATACATCTTTGGGAAATCCGGCCAGATCGATGATCCCGAAATAAGAACTGCGTGAAGGCCACCAGTAGGGAGTGGGCTCGCCCAGGTAGTCAAAGCCGGTCCACACAAACATGCCGGAAATAAAATCATTGTCACGTACGTTAATCCACGCAGATTCATGGGTGTTTCCCCAGGGTGCATGCATGTTGTCGTATGCAGAACATAAATGGTGCGGGGTATCGTAAGTCAGCCACCATTCCCCGGGTTCCTTCCGTACGGAATCAGAAGGCATCTGATAAAAGCCCCGTGCCTGCAATGAAGAAGTGGTTTCGGTAGCCACAAAAGGTATCCCGGGAAAATGTCGGGGCACATTTATGTAATCTTTTTCATGGTAATTGAACCCGATGATATCCATTGCACCGGCCCTGAAAAGGTTGTTGTGCGGAGCCGGTTCGTTGCAACCGGCAGTTACAGGCCGTGTAGGATCAAGCTCCTTGACAATCTCCACCAATTTCTTTGTCAGGAGCGCATCAAAGGGAAGTTCATCCGTAAGCTGCGTCTGGTCGCCGGACAGGAAATTCAACAACAGATTGGCCTGTTGAAGGTCCAGTGTGTCGGCTGCCGGATTGCTCCACTGTTCCAGCACCTCGTTCCCTACGCTCCACATCACCACGGAAGGGTGGTTACGGTCTCTGCGTATGAAGTCGGCCAGGTCTTTTTCGTACCACTCTTCAAAGAACATGGCATAATCATAAGTCGATTTCCTTTTGCGCCACACGTCAAAAGATTCGTCCATGACAAGAAACCCCATTCGGTCACAAAGATCCAGCAATTCGGGGGCCGGAGGATTGTGGGCCGTTCGTATGGCATTGCAACCCATTTCTCTGAGCAGGAGCAATTGCCTTTCCATAGCCCTCCGGTTGAAAGCTGCTCCCAGGGCTCCCAGATCGTGGTGCAGGCACACACCCAACAGTTTCATGGGTCTTCCGTTCAGGAAAAACCCCGAGTCGGCCGTAAAGCGAAAAGTCCTTATCCCAAAAGTGGTACGGTAGTCGTCAATGACGGAAGCGTTTTGCAGCAACAAGCTTTCCACCGTATACAAATGCGGGGTATCCACATCCCAGAAGGAAGGCCTTTTAACGGTCAGTCGCTGGTCAACTGATGTCTCTTCCCCGGATCCGGGTTCGACCAGCAGGCAATCTTCAGCGACGGTCCTGCCCGCCGCATCCACAATCTTGGTCAGAAGATACACCTCTTCAGGCAGTCCGTCACTATGGGAGATCCTGGTATTGACTTTTACCAGCGCCTGTTCGGCTGATACTTCCGGGGTTGTGACGAATGTGCCGGAATAAGGAATATGCACGGGCGATGTAAGCACCATGCGCACGTTCCTGTAAATTCCTGATCCTGTGTACCATCTTGAATTAGGCTGCTTCGAATTGTCTACGGTAACTTCTACCGTGTTCTCTGTTCCGGGAGGATGCAAAAAAGGAGTGATATCATAACTGAAAGAAGCATAACCGCAGGGACGGTGTCCCACCGGATTCCCGTTTAACAAAACCTTGCTGTCGCGGTATATCCCGTCAAATTCCAGAAAAACACGTTTCCCTGTCGTTGCGGGATCCAGTACGAACGTTTTCCTGTAAAACCCTTTTCCTCCGGGCAATGCCCCTCCCCCGGGTGTAGCGGGATTCTCCTTGTCAAAGGGGCCTTCAATACTCCAGTCATGAGGCAGATCCAGTTCCCTCCATGAGGTCTGACCGCCTGTTTCCTGCATGAGGGCGAATTCCCAATCCGGGTTGAAATCATATATTTCGCGTACCGGGGCCCTGTTGCAGGATGCTACGATCAACATCACGGCCAGGGTGGCATACCAAATTTTCATCTCGTTACAATTGAATGAGCTGTTCTGCTCCGTTATATTTCACTTCGGTCACGGCTTCACCGCCGCTAAAGGGTGTTCCCGTTTTTTGGGGTGTGATCTTTTTCACAAGAAAGATCCTTTCGGAAACCATACCTTCAAAAGATCCTTCCCTGGCTCCTATCCGAAGAATTCCCGTTTCCTGGTCAAATTCGAAAGGGATACTGGAGTAGCGGCCTTTCTCGTAATTGTAGTTGACCCCTTCATCTTCGTACAATGAAAAACGGGCATCTTCACCTGTATATACACACACCGTGAGGGGCCCTCCGGGATTTTCACCGGTATACTGGATATCAGGACCCACAGGCAGTATGGTACCGGCTTTTACATACAGGGGCATGATATCAAGGGGTGCATCGGCCACTATGGTGCGGCCTCCCGTAAAATACTGACCTGTATGGAAATCATACCAGCCGTTCTTTGCGGGAAGATATACATTGCGTTTTCTGGCTTTGTATTCGTAAACGGGGCACACCATTAGGGCATCCCCGAACATGTACTGATCAGCAATATCGTAAATGTTCCCGTCACCGTTGAAATCCATGACAAGGGCCCTCATAATGGTATAATCTTCAAACCAGGTCCTTCCGGCCAACGTATAAATATAGGGCATCAGGCGATAACGCAGTTTGTTGTACCATACCATGGTTTTATAGGCGGGATGGTTTTCCGGGGCAATATTGAAAATCTCCCGGTAAGGGTATTGCCCGTGGCTGCGGAACAGGGGACAGAATGCCCCAAACTGGAACCAGCGTGCGTTCAGCTCGCGCCACTCTTCCATGTCGGGGGAACCTTCCCGGGCCCTTTCAAATCGTCCCTGAACGCAGAATCCGCCTATGTCCATTGTCCAGTATGGAATACCCGATATGCTGAAATTGATACCTGCCGAAATCTGCGCCTTCATATCTTCCCAGCAGGTTCCGATATCTCCGCTCCAGGTGGCTGTGGAATAACGTTGCAATCCCGGAAACCCGCTCCTGGTCAGCAGGAAAACCCGCTTGTCGGGGTCTTCATCCCGTTGTCCTTCGTATATGGCCTGTGCATTGACCAGCGCATAAGCGTTCAGGTAGCGCGTCGAGGGGCCCAGTGCGGTAGGTGTGGATAATGCTTTTCGGTATGCCAGGCTGGCATTGGAAAGAATATCGGGTTCCGAGGCATCCATCCACCAGGCGTCAAAACCCAGGTGATAAAGATGGTCTTCCATCTGCTGCCAGAACAGCTTGCGGGCTCCTTCCGCGTAAGCGTCGTAAAACGAACCGATGTATCCGGGCCAAATCCAGTCACGGATGCTGTCCTCGACGGCACGCGTGTACATCCATCCTTTTTCCTCAAATTCCTTATAATGTTCGGTAGTATGGTAGAATTTGGGCCATACGGAGATCATGATCCTGGCATTTTGGGCATGGACGCTGTCCACCATGGCTTTGGGATCGGGAAACCTTTCGCTGTCAAACTCGTGACTGCCCCACGCATCCACGGGCCAGTAAGACCAGTCCTGCACAATATTATCCAGGGGGATCCTGCGTTTTCTGTATTCACTCAGCACATCGAGCAACTCCCGGGAAGTCTTGTAACGCTCCCGGCTTTGCCAGTATCCCATTGCCCATTTTGGCATAATCTGCGCTTTGCCCGTAAGCAAGCGGTATCCGCCAATGACCTCATCACTGTTTTCTCCGCCGATAAAATAATAGTCAATCATATCGGCCATTTCCGACCACCAGGACTGCTTTGTCTGTTCCGCAGGATCAGTGGGTGTAAACAAACTAAGGCCCAGGTAGGACACTCCCCCGTCGGGGATCCATTCTATCCGGAGAGGATATTCCTTTCCGGCCTCCATCTCCGCCTGGAATTTGTAATTGTTCGGATTCCAGGCCGTACGCCAACGCTCGCCCACCACTTCTTCTCCATCCAGGAAGACCTTGGTGTATCCGGCATAATAAAGCAGGAACCGGTGTATCCCGCTTTCCCGGGCCGTAATGGTCCCTTCCCAGGAAATACGTGCATCATGGAACGGTATTTCTTCAGGAAAACCTTTCACTTTCTCCAGGTCCGTGTAATCAATGACAGACTCTCTTCTGCGCAGGTATTCCGTCTTTCCGTCGCGGCTGGCATAGACGGCAGTCAGGGCCCCTTCATTACCCTCTGCATCCCTCAGCTCAAGCACGTCCAGCTGCAAATAATCTCCGGGGTTACCAAACCTGGTAAGCGCATTGTTATCCCAAAGCAATCCGTAATTTTTACTGGAAACAATGAAAGGAACAGACACTTTGGTGTTGTACTGGTACAGGGTCTCGTTCCTTCCCTTGTAATTGAATTCATCGGACTGGTGCTGTCCCAGTCCGTAGAACGCTTCGTCATCGGGGGATTCAAAAACCTGCCTGACCGTATAGCCCCTGTCACCTTCCACTTCAATGGGAGCAAAGGATTTTCCTCCTCCCGAATTTTCCTGCAGGATCACATTTCCCCCCTTGTCCATAAAAGATACTTCTCCCGTGATTTTATCAACAGTCACCATCAATGATGCGGTCTTCACGGTGACCGACCGGTCTTCCTCCGCATATTCAAAAGACACCGGCGGCAGCTCTCCGGGAGCTCTCATAAGGCTGGGCCGAGTTGAGAAATTTTTACCCTCAGGAACTGCAGAAACACGTATGATCTGCTCACTGACAGGCTCAATACGAACCTTGCTTTTGTCTGCTGTTCTTACAATTACAGATTTGCTCTCAACGATCAGACCTGTGGTACATGCCGTAAGCAGAAGTCCTGACAAAAGGACACTAAACCATTTTTTCATATATTTGACTTTAATAGATCATTTTCTACTCAAAGATAATTGTTTATGAAGACTTTCACAATGCTGACCATAGCCTGTGTACTGTTTTGCAGTTGTAACAGGGAAAATAACGAAGAAGACCCCGGGATGCGCAACATCACAGCCATGGAATATGCACAGCTCATGGGCGTGGGATGGAACCTGGGCAATACCCTGGAAGCAACCGGGGGAGAAACCTCCTGGGGCAACCCCAAAGTAACGCCTGAACTGATAAAAGCCGTAAAACTGGCAGGATTCAACGCTGTCAGGATTCCCGTTTCATGGTCTGTTCACATCACGGACCAGGCAACCCACAAGATCGACAATGCCTGGATGCAACGCGTGGGACAAGTAGTCAATTATGTGATTGACAACGATATGTTCGCCATAATCAACATTCACTGGGACAACGGATGGATGAATGATCCCAGGGAAAGCAGGCGGGAAGACATAAATGACAAGCTTCATGATATCTGGACCCAGATAGCCATGTATTTCAAAGGGTATGACGACCGCCTGCTATTTGCCGGATCCAACGAAGTGCATATGGAAAACGACTGGTCTTCCAATCCTCCTGCTGAATACATCGCCGTACAAAATTCCTTTAATCAGACATTCGTGGATGCCGTCAGGGCCACGGGCGGCAGGAACCTCAAACGCCTGCTGGTGGTACAAAGTTACCTGACCAATATTGACCTGGCATACCATTCCCTGGTCATTCCGGCCGATCCGACACCGGACAGGCTGATGGTGGAAGTCCACTATTATGATCCGTACGAATTTGCACTGAAGGAAGACCAGCCGTACGACTCCCAGTGGGGATCCGTCGCGACGGGAGCGGTCACCTCCTGGGGCCAGGAGAACTGGGTGGAAACGCAATTCGGGAAAATGAAGGAAAAATTCACGGACAGGGGCATACCGGTGGTATTAGGGGAATACGGGGCGCTTTACCGTACTGCTTTGAACGGTCAGGCACTGGAAGACCACAAAAGATGCCGGTCCTATTATACGGGTTATGTTAACCGGGCAGCCCTTGATAACGGTATGGTCCCTTTTTACTGGGATAACGGGGCGGAAGACTTCAGGTTGTTCAGCCGGTCGTCGAACCAGGTCCTTCATCCGGATGTTCTGGATGCAATAATAAACGGGATCCAATAAACCCGCTGTCTTCCAACAGGTCTTCTTCCGGCGCGGATGCTGCCTTAACGGCCAGTTGATCACACTTTTCGTTCTGGGGATGACCGGCGTGGCCTTTGATCCACACAAAGCGGACCTTGTGTCTTTGCGCCACTGTCAGGTAACGTTTCCAGAGATCTACGTTTTTCGTTTTTTTAAACCCTTTGGCCATCCAGTTGTTGAGCCATCCCTCTTCCACCGCCTTCACCACATAAGTGGAATCTGAATAGACGCAGACATCGGTTCCCTTTTTTTTCAATGCCTCCAGCCCGGCGATGACCGCCATCAGTTCCATTCTGTTGTTGGTGGTAAGTTTATAGCCTGCCGAGATTTCCCTGTAGTGCCTGCCTGAACGCAATACCACCCCGTAACCGCCAGGCCCGGGATTGCCCAATGCAGAACCGTCCGTAAAGATCTCAACCTTCATGCAACCTTTCCGATGCGATCTCCTGGTTCCTCCTCCGTGTCCTGTATATGTCGCACGCCATGAAAATGGCTGCCAGCATGGATTCCGGAGAAGCCTTGTCCTCGCCTGCCAGCCGGTATGCGGTTCCGTGGTCGGGTGATGTCCTGATCACCGGAAGACCCGCCGTGAAATTAACGCCCTGGTGAAAAGAAAGGGCTTTAAAGGGGATCAGGCCCTGATCGTGGTACATGGCAAGGACGGCGTCAAATTTACGATATTCGGCTGCCGCAAAAAAACCATCGGCCGGATAAGGTCCGAAAGCCAGTATGCCTGATCTGTTCGCTTCTTCTATGGCTGGCGTAATGACCTCCTGTTCCTCGGTCCCGATAAGCCCGCCGTCACCTGCATGCGGATTCAGCCCCAAAACGGCCATTCTGGGCTGCCGGATGGTGAAATCTTTTTTCAATGTCTGGTCCATCAGCTTGATTTTCTGAAGGATCTTTTCTTTTGTCAGTTCCGAAGGCACAAGCGCCAGGGGAACATGACCCGTCACCACGCCAACCCTCATTCCCTGGGAACAAAGTAACATCAGGGGGTCCTTAACACTGAAGGCATTGGCAAGATACTCGGTATGTCCCGGAAAGGCAAAGCCTTCTCTTTTCATGTTCTGTTTATTGAACGGGCCGGTTACCAGTACGTGGATTTTCCCTGACCGCAGATCTTCCACGGCCCGTTCGAGTGCCTGTAAGGCAGCCTGGGCGCCCTCTTCCGTCATTTTTCCCGGTTCTGCCGCAAACTGTTCCGGGACGCACGGGATCAGGTTCACCATCTTGTAATGCAGTTCTGTGGCCGTCTGCGTGATATGTACGTTAAAATTCTCTGTTCCCGTACACAGCTTTTTGTAAAAGCCAAGCAACCTGGACGAACCATAGACCACCGGGGTGCATAACTCGTTTATACGACTGTCAGACAAGGATTTGATCAACACCTCGTACCCAATTCCGTTGGTGTCTCCCTGGGTGATGCCTACAATAATTTTTTTATGCATAGTGTCCTGATTATTTACGTATGATCTCCCTCCCGAACGGTGTCAGGGCCAGGGAAACCATCTTGAAATGCTGCTTTCCGAAAGGAATGCCTATGATGGTAATACATAGCACAACACCCCAAAAAAGATGACTGAGCGATATCCATATACCCCCCAGCAATATCCAGAGGATGTTTAAAACAGTAGTCAGGCAACCCGTCCCCGAAACGGCAGGACGTGTAGCTTTTCCAAACGGCCAGAGGGCAAAAGCCGCCAGTTTAAAGCTTTGCACCCCGAAGGGGATGCCGATGACCGTAATGCACATCAGCAGGCCGGCGATCATATACTCAAGGGCAATCATTATGCCCCCGAACAAGAGCCATAGTATGTTTCCCAGAATGTTCATAGGGCAAATATACGTAAGATATCTTTATATTTGTATTGCTATGGTTTCCATATGGGACACGAACATACAATTTCTGCAGGGAGTAGGTCCCCGGCGGGCGGGTGAACTGGAAAAGGAATTGAATATCAAAACTTTCGATGACCTGATCAGGCATTACCCCTTCCGATACATTGACCGTACCAGGTTTTACGCCATAAATGAAATTGATCCTGAACTTGCCTACATCCAGATAAGGGGAGTGGTCCGCGACATGAAAATTGTCGGATCGGGTCCCCGAAAACAAAGATTGGTAATACTTTTAGCTGACCCTACAGGGACCGTTGAACTTGTCTTCTTCAAAGGCGTTCGCTGGATCAAAGACAAGATTATGCTGCATACCGAATACATCGTTTTTGGCAAACCGACCCTGTTCAACGGCCGGATCAACCTGGTACATCCCGATATGGATATACCTGACGATCAGGGACTCAGGGGAAGCGCAGGACTGCAGGCCGTATATTCTTCCACAGAATCACTGCGCGACAGGGGCTTTACACAAAAAATATTTTCCAGGCTCATTGCCCAGACATTGACCCGGCTGGAGGGACATATTACCGAGACTTTGCCCGACACGCTGATCAGGACCCTGAAGCTAATGCCGCTTGCCATGGCCCTGGAAGAGATCCATTTCCCCAAAAATCTCAAAAACCTTCAGGCTGCCCAGACCAGGCTAAAGTTCGAAGAGCTGTTTTACATCCAACTGGGCCTGCTCAGGCAACGTTCGGTACGCCTGAGAGCAGAGGACGGGCTGCCGTTTCTCTCTGTAGGCAAGGCGTTCAGGGATTGTTACAACAAATTGCCTTTTGAACTGACCGGGGCACAAAAACGTGTCATCAAAGAGATCCGGGCAGATCTGAAAAGCGGACAACAAATGAACCGCCTGCTCCAGGGAGATGTAGGAAGCGGAAAAACGCTGGTTGCCCTGCTGAGCGCCCTTATTGCGGTTGACAACGGGTTCCAGGCATGTATCATGGCTCCCACTGAAATTCTGGCCAACCAGCATTACCAAACCGTCTGCCGTTTTCTTGAAGGGCAGGATGTACAAATAGCTTTGCTGACAGGATCCACCAGACAGGCCGACAGGAAAGTGCTGCATGAGGCGCTCCTGGACGGATCTCTTGATCTGCTTATTGGGACACACGCCCTGATTGAAGATACCGTAACATTCAAAAATCTGGGTTTTGTAGTCATTGACGAGCAACATCGTTTTGGTGTTGAGCAAAGGGCCCGTTTATGGAAAAAAACGGAAGGATCTCCCCCGCACATCCTGGTGATGACTGCTACGCCTATTCCCAGGACACTGGCCATGACCCTTTACGGAGATCTGGATATCTCCGTGATTGATGACATGCCCCCCGGAAGACAGCCCGTTCAGACGGTCCGCTACCCTGCATCCAGAAGAAGCGCGGTATACACTTTTATGCGGGGGCAGATCAGGGAAGGACGACAGGTTTACATTGTCTACCCGCTGATCAGGGAATCAGAAAAACTCGATTACGAAAACCTGGAAACGGGGTATCGTGATATCACCGCAGCGTTCCCTGCCCCCCTTTACTCGGTTGCCGTGGTACACGGCCAGCAAAAAGCCGAAGACAAGGCTTTTGATATGAACATGTTCGTAAAGGGAAAGGCCCAGATACTGATCGCCACCTCGGTCATAGAAGTGGGCGTTGACGTTCCCAACGCCACGGTCATGGTTATTGAGAGCGCGGAACGGTTTGGATTGTCACAGCTTCACCAGTTGCGGGGCCGTGTGGGAAGGGGTGCGGAAAAATCGTACTGTATTCTGATGACGGGAAACGCCCTGAGCAAAGAGGCGCGGGAGCGGCTCAAACTTATGTGCGAAAGCAACAACGGATTTGAAATTGCCGAGGCCGACATGCGTCTGCGGGGACCCGGAGACCTTGAGGGAACGGCACAGAGCGGGCTTGCCTTTGACCTCCACATTGCCAACCTGGCAAAGGACGGCCAGATCCTGGAGTGGGCCAGGCTGGAAGCAGGGAAAATTCTGGATGAGGACCCGCTGCTGGAACAGCCCAAAAACAAATTGCTGCAACATCAGCTCAAGGTGCTGGGCAACAGGCAGGCAGATTACAGTAAGATCTCCTGAAAAAAGAATCAGAACGGATCTATGTGTGTCCGTGATTTCAGCATCATTGTATCTGAGATCATGAAATACTGATGCCGGATGTTTTTGTCTTCGTAGTCCTGAAACGTGAACCGGCGGACCGTGTCGCGGTATTTTAAACGCGCATCTGCATACTCGACCAGAAAAACGCGCTGACGCGACGTAAGGGTCAGGAAGACGCTGTACTTTCCCTGCCCGTCGGTGAATACGGTGTCGGGATCGTTTGCCTGGACATATGTTTTGTGCATTACAACAGAGATGCCCTGCACAGGCTGGTTTACGACGTTCTTCACCACTCCTTCCACCACGTAGGTATATGTATTCTCTTCCCTTTCTATACAGGCGGTAAGGGAAAAGAGCAACATGAACAAATAAAAACCCTTTCTATAGTACATTGAGCACCTGTTCCTTAATTTTTTCAAGTTCGTCTTTCATCATGACCACGTATTTCTGCATGCCGGCATGTGCCGCCTTGGATCCCAAGGTGTTGATCTCACGACCCATCTCCTGGGAAATAAAGGCCAGTTTACGTCCCGCAAATTCCTCCTGCCCGATGGTTTGTTTGAAATACGTACAATGCTGGCGTAGTCTCACACGTTCTTCACTGATGTCGGCTTTCTCCAGGTAATAGATCAGCTCCTGCTCCAGGCGGTTCTGATCCACGGGGATATCATCCCGCAATCCCGCCAATTTGTCTTCCAGCCTTTTCCTCACGGCAACGATCCGTACCGGGTCCAGTTCCTCTGCTTTCGTAAGGTAACATTCAATATTGTTAATATGGGACAGCAGGTCCTGACCCAGCCGTTCACCTTCCCTGAGCCGGAACTCGTCCAGATTGTCCACTGCCTGAAAAATGCATTTTTTTAATTCTTCCCACACAGGAACTTCAATTTCCTTTTTCTGCACTTCCCTGACTTCCGGCATCCTGAGCAGCGCCGCGGCCAGATCCGTGGAACTGACATCCTGATGCATGTCCTGGAATATCGCCTGCAATTCCTTGAAATACTGTTTGATCAATGGCACGTTAAAAGCATTTTCCAGTACTTCCTCTTCCTGGTCTGCCGAAATAAAAAGATCAATATTCCCGCGCTGTAGTTTTTTAATAAGATCCTGCCTGAGTTCATACTCAAATTCCCTGGGAATCTGTGAAGTTTTAAACCCGATATCAGCTGTTTTGCCGTTTACCGAACGTATTTCAACGGTGTATTTTTTTCCGGAAAATGAGGCCTGGGCTTTTCCGTAACCGGTCATTGAACGAATCATTTGATCAAATTTTCAGCAAATATACATTAATATGACTATTTTTGTTCCCTTAATACCATTCCGGCATATGAATGCAGAGAATACCAATACAGCTCAGGATCGTTCGCTGAACTTCCTTGAGGAAATCATCCAGGCCGATCTGGCCGCGGGCAAATACCAATCCATTATCACCAGGTTCCCTCCGGAACCCAACGGCTATCTGCATATTGGCCATGCCAAGAGCATCTGTCTGAATTTTGGGCTTGCCATCAAGTACGGAGGCAAAACGAACCTGCGCTTTGACGACACGAATCCCACCAAGGAAGAAACTGAATATGTGGATTCCATTAAGGAAGATATCCTATGGCTGGGTTTCAGCTGGGCGGGGGAATTCTATGCCTCGGACTACTTTGAACAATTGTACGAATGGGCCCATAAGCTGATTAAGAAAGGATTGGCTTATGTGGATGATCAGTCCCAGGAGGAAATACGCCTGGGACGCGGTACGGTAACCACTCCGGGCAAAGACAGCCCCTGGAGGGACCGGAGCATAGAGGAAAACACCAACCTTTTCACCAGGATGAGGAACGGAGAATTCCCCGAAGGCAGCAAGGTCCTGCGAGCCAGGATAGACATGAGTCATCCCAACATGCTCATGAGGGATCCGCTTATGTACAGGATCATTCATGCCGATCACCACCGCACCGGAAATGCCTGGTGCATATATCCTATGTATGATTACGCACACGGACAGTGCGATTCCATAGAGACAATAACACATTCCATCTGCACCCTTGAATTTGACGTACACCGGCCTCTATACGACTGGTTTATTGAAAAACTGGAAATATTCCCCTCCCATCAATTTGAATTTGCACGGCTGAACATTACCCATACCGTCATGAGCAAAAGAAAACTGCTTGAGCTTGTGCGGGACGGATTGGTGACTGGCTGGGACGACCCCAGAATGCCAACCATATGCGGCCTACGGCGCAGGGGATACACACCGTCGGGGATCCGGCTTTTTGCAGAAAAAGTGGGTGTTGCCAAAAGAGACAATGTCATAGACTTATCCCTGATGGAATGGTGCATACGGGAAGAGCTGAACAAGACATCTCCCCGTTATATGGCAGTATTAAATCCGGTAAAAGTGATCCTAACCAATTATCCGGAACATGAGGAAGAATTCATGACAGCACCGCTCAATCCTGAAGACCCCGGTGCCGGGGAAAGGCAGATCCCGTTTTCCCGGGAAATATATATTGAACGGGATGACTTCATGGAGGACCCCCCAAAAAAATTCTTCCGTCTGAGGCCGGGCGGGGAAGTCCGCTTGAAATACGGGTACATCATCCGTTGTGAGAAAGTGATCAAGGACAGCAGCGGAAGAATAACAGAAATACAATGTACTTACGATCCGGATTCCAAACCGGGATCAGGGACATGGCGCAGTGTCAAAGGCACCATCCACTGGCTTTCGGGCAAACATGCCGTTGCAGGGGAAGTGCGCCTGTTTGACCGGCTCTTCACGGAACCTTACATGGGCAGCATTCCGGAAGACAAAGATTATAAAGACTACCTGAATCCGGACTCCATGAAAGTGGTTCATGCCCTGATAGACGCTCAGGCAGCTGAATCGGCAAACAGGGCCGTCACCGGCAAAGACCGGACCCGTACACGCATACAGTTTGAACGGTCAGGCTACTTTGTTCCGGATTATGACTCTGAACCGGGAAGGCCGGTCTTCAACCGTATCTGTACGTTAAAGGACTCCTTTTCGAAAACGCTCAACCAGCCCTAAACATCTATCTTCTGGTTGCTGTCATCCAGCCATCGGGCCTGGGTGACGGCAAGGTCGGGTGCAATTCTTACATTCAGACGGCATCCGTATTTCCTGGACCATTTTTTGGCCCTTGACACAAGGCCCTTGGTAAGAAATGCCTCGATAAAAGGGTGCACCTCAAGAATGACATTTTTCAGCTTTTTCTCGTTGGCAAAGAATGCCAGCTGGTTTTCAATATTCTCTGTGAAGAGCAGGCTGGGTGAAATTTTCCCTGTTCCGTTACAGCTGGGGCACTTTTCGCTGGTGTTGATCTCCATCGCGGGCCGCACCCTTTGACGTGTTATCTGCATAATCCCGAACTTACTAAGGGGAAGGATGTTGTGTTTCGCCCTGTCCGAGGCCATCAGTTCCTGCATGCGTTTGAACAGCTTCTGACGGTGATCGGAAGTATCCATATCTATGAAGTCAACAACAATGATCCCGCCCAGGTCCCTGAGTCTCAATTGCCGCGCGAGCTCCTCGGCAACCACCATGTTCACTTCAAAGGCATTGTCTTCCTGACCGTTGCCCATTTTTGAACGAATACCGCTGTTCACATCTACCACGTGTAACGCTTCGGTATGCTCTATGATGATATATATTCCCTGTCTCAAGGGGACCACCCTGCCGAAAGAATTTCTTATCTGACGGTTTATGTCAAAAGCGTCAAAAATGGAATCCTTTCCTTTGTACAGTTTTACGATCTTTTCCTTTTCGGGAGCGATCGTTGCAATATAGGTGCAGATCTCGTCAAATACATTGTTGTCGTTGACGTGAATGCTTGTGAACGTGTCGTTGAGCAGATCGCGTATTACCGTTGTAATACGGCTGTTTTCGGTAAGCAGACGCGAAGGCGTCTGACCTTTACGCATAGCCGCCCAGGACTCTTCCCATTTGTGGATCAGCGAATTCAGTTCAGCGTCCAGCACCGCTGCCCTTTTTCCTTCAGCCGCAGTCCTGACAATAAGACCGTAATTGGGAGGCAGAATACTCTGCACCAGTCTTTCCAGCCTGCTCCGTTCTTCTTTGAGGGCAATTTTTGTTGAAAGGTTAACTTTTTCCGAAAATGGGAGCAATACCATATTCCTTCCGGCAATGGATATATCGGAAGTAAGCCGGGAGCCTTTGGTAGATATGGGCTCCTTGACAATTTGCACCAGGACGGCCTGTCCCACTTTAAGGACATCCGTGATCTTTCCTTCTTTGGGCAATACCGACCCCAGCTTAAGGCTGGAATATATCTCGGCAGGAGGATTCTTTCTGGCAATTACCTGTTGGGTAAAGTAATTGACCGCAGAAAAGGCGTATCCCAGATCCAGGTAATGAATAAAAGCATCTTTGTCATGACCGATATCTACAAACGCCGCATTGAGTGCAGGCATGATCTTTCGGACCTTACCCAGATACAAGTCGCCCACCGAGAAATGATTGTCACTTGTCTCTTCTTTATGGAGCTCCATTAGCCTTTTGTTCTCCAACAAAGCAATGGAAACTTCGGAAGAGGTTACGTCAATTATTAAATCTTTCTCCATTCTGTGGCAAAAGTAAGAAACCTAAAGTGTCTTTTCGAAAAAAGCTGCTTTAGGTTTCCCGGTTCATCAGACATTTAATGGCTTATTTCTTTTTATGTCGGTTCTTGCGCAAACGTTTTTTACGTTTGTGCGTCGCCATTTTATGCCTTTTTCTTTTTTTTCCGCTTGGCATAATCGAATTTATTTAACGCTGTTTTTCACTTTATTCATGAAAACCTTAGCCGGCTTGAAAGCGGGTATGTAGTGTTCAGGAATTACAATGGTGGTGTTCTTTGATATATTGCGAGCCGTTTTTTTGGCGCGTTTTTTCAGTATAAAGCTACCAAAACCGCGAAGGTATACGTTGTTGTTCTGCACCAAAGAGTTTTTCACATTGTCCATAAAGCATTCTACGACTTTTTGTACGGCGATTTTCTCCAGGCCTGTTGTTTTGGCAATTTCGTTTACGATGTCTGCTTTAGTCATAATACGATAAATTTAAGAGTTATATAAATAGATTGCATTTCAAATGGATTGCAAAAGTAACATTTAATTCTTAATATCAAGACGTTTCAATTAAAAAATCATAAAAAACGTCTTTATATCTATCTTTGTACCATGGTTTTTACAACACTTCTCCTCGGGTGGTACGGAGACAACGGACGGGATCTTCCCTGGAAAACATACAAGGACCCTTATACGATCTGGGTGTCGGAAGTGATTCTGCAGCAAACCAGGGTGCAACAGGGAGAGGCGTATTTCAGAAATTTTATCAGTACCTTTCCTACAGTAAGGCATCTGGCCGAAGCCTCTGTGGATGATGTCCTGAAATTATGGCAAGGCCTGGGCTACTATTCCCGGGCACGAAATATGCATAAGACTGCCAGAAAAATAGTGGACGAATACGGCGGCATGTTCCCTAAAGACGTAGAATCGCTTAAAAAACTGGACGGTATAGGCCCCTACACCGCCTCGGCTGTTGCATCCTTTGCTTACGGAATACCGGCCGTTGCCCTGGACGGGAACGGGTACCGTATTCTGGCCAGATACTTTGGCATAGACCTGCCTCTGGGTTCTCCTTCAGCGGTAAAAACATTCCGGGAATTGGCTGTATCGCTTCTGCCGGAAGGAAAAAGCGCCGATTTCAATCAGGCACTTATGGATTTCGGATCGCTTGTCTGCATGCCACGGCCGCTGTGTGTGTCGTGCCCGCTGGCAGATCTCTGCATCGCTTACAATACCGGCCTTGCCGAATCCCTCCCCGTAAAACCCCGGAAGGCCGGCCACAGGACCAGGTATTTCCATTACCTGGATTTCGGACAGGATACCTTCACTTTCATAGGTCAAAGGAAAGGCAACGATATCTGGAAAGGTCTTTATGAGTTCCCCCTCATAGAAACGTCCATGCCTGCCACTTATCCCGATCTGATTCGGAGCGAACGGTTCCGCATTCTGGTGGGCACTTCTGATTATGTGCTTAACAACACACAGGCATTGAAACCGCACAAACTGACACATCAGTCCATTCATCCTGTCTTCTACAGAATCAGTATTACGGGACCGGCACCTAACCTTGAAAAGGAATATAAAAAAGTGCCCAGGGAAGAGCTTTCAAAGTACGCAGTTTCCAGACTGACAGAAAAGTATATGAATTTTTTTCATAATTTTGCCGGCCTATGAAACCGACCCTTCTCCGAGGCTTGCTTCTGGCAGCTTGTTTAATGATAATTCCCCTTGCCGGTTGGAGCCGTAATATACGTATTGACGCCATAGAGGTTACGGGAAACCAGATCACTAAAGATTTCATCATACTCAGGGAACTGCCTTTTTCAACGGGAGACACAATCGCCGAAGAAGGCCTGGAGGAACAACTCAGACTTGCCCGGGAGAATCTCAACAACCTGCTGTTGTTCAACTTTGTGGAAATATCCCGGCTTCAGTCGGTTGACGACCCTTCACTGATAACCATTATCATACAGGTGGAAGAACGCTGGTATATCTGGCCGTTGATCGAAGTCAAACTGGAAGAGCGAAACCTGAGCACGTGGCTGCAAAACTGGGACTTCACCAAAATCACGATTGAAGCGGGAGCCCGTATTGACAATTTCCTGGGACTCAAGCACAAGCTGGTCATTGCCGCCCACGGCGGATACCAATGGGGTGTTTTTCTGGGCTACAGGGACATCTCGCTGGACAAGGAGGGAAAGCACTTTATGAGTGTGGACCTGCAGGGGAACGTAAGCCGCAACCTGGACATCTATACCGGAGAAGACAAACCGGCTCGCTTCAACATGCCCGGGGTCATCCTTGAAAAGAGTGTGGACACCCGCATCAATTATACATACAGGCCGGACATACGGACGATGCATAACATATCGCTCATGCACGAATTCACGATGCTTGCCGATACGGTTCTTAAGATCAATCCCCATTACTGGGGGAATGACCAGCTACGGAGAAACGCCTTCAGACTCAATTACAGGTACAGACTGGATCAGCGCGACTACCATCCCTACCCTCTGAACGGGTATTTCCTGCAGGCAGGACTGAACACCTATATTACTACTGATGCTACGGTCCGTTATGCCCAGTTGACCCTGGGACTTCAGTATTTCAAACAGATTCCCGGTTCACGGTGGTACCTGTCTACGGTTTTTTCAGGTGGGTATTCCCTGTCCAACACCCAGGCATACATTCTGGAAAGAGCCATAGGGTATGACAACAATATGATGCGCGGCTATGAATATACGGTGGCCGACGGACAATCCTATGCCATCTCCAACAATACCGTGAAATTCAATCTTCTTAAGAAAAGGACCTTTACCCTGAACTGGCTCTCCTTTTTGCCAAAATTCAACAAAATTCACATATCCATATATGCCAATGCCCACTTTGACATGGGCTACGCACATAATAAATGGGATTATGAACTCAACTCTCTCGGCAACCAGTTCCTCTATGCCGGAGGTCTGGGTCTGGACCTGGTTACCTATTATGACATGGTTATTGGCATAGACTATTCCGTTAACAAACAAAATCATCACGGAATGTTTTCCTGGAAAAACTTCTTCTTTTCCATCAAAGTTCCTTTTATCTGACCTTCGGTCATTTTGTCAGTTGTACCCTGTGGCACGAAGATTGACATCATTGGAAAGAGGAGAAATAAATATGAATTTAATTCTGAGTGATAAAATGACCGTAATTCCCTTAATGGAAATGGAAACGGAAGAACCATCGGGTTTTTTGCATGAAGACGGACTGCCGCTGGCACTTCCCTTACTTGTGCTCCGGAATGCAGTCGTATTTCCCGGGACGCTCATCCCCATCACCGTGGGAAGGGAAAAATCAATAAAACTGGTAAGGGAAAGTTTTTCCACCGATAAGTGGGTGGGAACGGTGACGCAGACGAACCCATTGGATGACGACCCCTCAGAAGACGAGATCAGTCGTTATGGATGTCTGGCCAAGATCCTGAAAATCATAGAAATGCCGGAAGGTGGAATTACTGTCATATTGCATGGCAGCCGACGTTTCCATGTAGAGAGGATGTTACAGAAAGAGCCCTTCTTCACGGCAGAAGTACATTACCTTCCCGACATCCTTGCCAGGGAAGATGACAGCAGTTACAAAGTAGTGGTTGAAGGCATTAAGGAAGTGGCCGCTCAGATATTTCAACTAACGCCCAGCATACCCCGCGAGGCAGAATTCGCTCTCAAGAACATCGAAAAGGATGATTTCCTGGTAAATTTTGTTGCTTCCAACATATACCTTGACGGGATCAAGGAAAAACTGAACCTGCTTGCCATCGATTCCCTGAAGGAAAGGGCATCCCGTTTGCTGGAACTGCTATACAAACACCTGGAACTGCTCAAGTTCAAGGAACAAATACATCAGAAGGTTCGCGGTGAAATTGATCAACAACAGAAAGAATATTATCTGAGTAACCAACTCAAGACCATCCAGGACGAACTGGGCCTTACCCAGGACATGGAAGACGTTGACAACCTGAGGGAAAAGGCTGCAAAAAAGAAATGGGGGAAAGAGATTGCCGAGATTTTCGAAAAGGAAATGCAGAAGCTGGAACGCGCCAATCCGCACCAGCCCGATTACGGGATCCAGCTCAACTACCTGCAGTTCATGGTTGATCTGCCCTGGGGGGAATATTCAAAAGACAACCTGGATCTGAAACGTGCCAGAAGGGTACTGGACCGTGATCACTCCGGTCTGGACAAAGTCAAGGACAGGATACTGGAACACCTTGCTGTGCTCAAACTGAAGGGAGACATGAAATCTCCCATCCTTTGCCTTTACGGGCCTCCCGGAGTAGGGAAAACTTCACTCGGAAGATCCGTTGCCGGCGCACTGGGAAGGAGTTTTGCAAGAATTTCACTGGGCGGACTTCACGACGAATCAGAGATCAGGGGGCACCGCCGTACATACATCGGAGCTATGCCCGGAAGGATCATCCAAAGCATCAAGCGGAGCAAATCCTCCAACCCTGTCATTGTACTGGACGAGATTGACAAAGTGGGAACAGACTTCAGGGGAGACCCCTCCTCGGCTTTGCTGGAAGTGCTGGACCCTGATCAAAACAACACCTTCCACGATAATTACCTGGATGTGGACTACGACCTTTCAAAGGTTCTTTTCATTACTACGGCAAATAACATAGGCAACATCCAGCCGGCCCTTCGCGACCGCATGGAGATGATCCCCATAAACGGGTACCTGGCCGAAGAAAAACGCACCATTGCCCGCAAACACCTGATACCCAAACAGCTGGAGGCCCATGGACTACAGCCTTCGCAGCTCAGGTTCAGCAGGCAGGCCATCGACGTGATCATCAACGAATACACAAGGGAGTCCGGCGTACGTAACCTGGAAAAGCAATTGGCCAAGATCGCAAGGCACATTGCCAAAAAGATCGCTTTCGGGGAAACTTACGATCCCGGACTGACCCCAGACTTTGTCAGGGAAATTCTGGGAGTGCACAGGATCATTCAGGACGTGCAAAAGGGGAACGAATTTCCGGGCGTGGTCACCGGACTGGCCTGGACAGAGACCGGTGGCGAGATATTATTCGTAGAATCAAGCCTGAGCAAGGGAAAAGGGAAGCTCACCACCACCGGGAACCTGGGAGATGTGATGAAAGAATCTGCGATCATAGCACAACAATACCTGAAAGCCCATGCAGATATGCTGGGTCTGGACGCGGATGTCTTCGAGCATACCGATGTCCACCTGCACGTACCGGAAGGCGCGATACCCAAAGACGGTCCCTCTGCCGGGATTACCATGATCTGTTCCATCGCCAGCGCCTACAAAAACAAATGCATCAAAAAAGGGGTGGCCATGACCGGCGAGATTACCCTTCGGGGCAGGATCCTGCCTGTAGGTGGCATCAAGGAAAAAATACTGGCAGCCAAACGTTCCGGAATTAAAACCATCATCCTTTCGGAAGACAACCGGAAAGACATAGAAGAGATCAATCCCGACTTTATCAAAGGATTGGAATTTACTTTCATGAAAACCATTTCAGAAGTCATCAAATACGTCTTGTAACGTGGATGTAAAGATTGAAGCAAGCTGGAAAGAAGCTTTAGGGTCCGAATTTTCAAAACCGTATTTTAAAGGAATCGTATCTTTTCTGCATGCCGAAAAAGAAATGGGGAAAACTATTTATCCTCCGGGGAAACTCATATTCAACGCTTTTGAATTGACTCCCTTACCGGCATTGAAGGTTCTTCTGCTGGGCCAGGATCCGTATCATCAACCGGGGCAGGCACACGGATTGTCTTTTTCGGTACCCGCAAACGTTCCGCAGCCTCCTTCCCTGCGTACCATATTTACCGAGCTGCACGCGGACCTGGGGATCCCGCCTGCTGCACACGGATGTCTTGAATCCTGGGCCCGTCAGGGCGTAATGCTTCTAAACGCCATCCTTACTGTCGAAGCCGGAAAGCCGGCCTCCCACAGCAAGGCGGGATGGATGGAATTCACAGATGCCGTGATACGGACAGTCTCCGGAAAGAAAGAAAATGTTGTGTTTCTGCTATGGGGCAATTTCGCCCGCAGCAAACGCGGACTTATAGATGCCTCGAGGCATTGTATCCTGGAAGCGGCACACCCGTCCCCCCTTGCCAGGGGAGCCTTTCTGGGCTCAAAACCTTTCTCCCGGACCAATGCGTATCTGACCTCAAAAAACATACAGCCCATAGACTGGATGCCGTAGAACAAGGTTTATCCAATTTTTTTCTTACTTTTGGCCATATAATCAAACCATTCTTCTTATGGAAAAAGTCGCTGTATTTCCCGGCTCTTTCGATCCCTTCACTTCCGGACACCTGGACGTACTGCATTCCGCACTGAAACTTTTTGACAGGATCGTCATCGGTGTCGGGGTTAACCAGCAAAAGGTGAGTCTCTTTTCACCTGCGGCAAGGGTGGCCATAATCAGGGAAGTAGTAAAAGACCTCACCAATGTGGAAGTATGCTCGTTTAAGGGGCTTACCATAGATTTTTGCAGGGAAAAAAACATTCGTTTCATATTCAGGGGAATTCGTACCACAACGGACTTTGAGCTGGAACAGGTTATTGCCCAGGTGAATTCCAAGATGGCCCCTGAAATTCAGACTATTTTTATTCCTTCAGGCCCAAAATACTCATTCATTTCATCCACTGTGGTACGGGATGTGCTTTTAAACGGAGGAGACGCCGGATGCATGCTCCCTGCAGGTATTGATTTGAACAAGTATTTAAAAATGTAGAAACCATATGTGGCCTCTTTTTCTGGCTGTTACTTATAGCATTGCCTTATGCCTGAACGGGGGGAGTACACATCCCGTTATCCTGGCAGTCCAGCAGGGAGAGCATGTAATACCGTTGGATACCCTCCGGCCCGACAACCGGGGATGTCTCCGCTTTGAAGGAGGCTGTGTGCTGGAACCGGGACAATATATGTTCATTCAGGAAAACAAACGGCTATTCAATTTCCTGATCTCGGCAGGAGAACCTCTGAACATCGCCTTCACGGCAAGCATCAGGAACGGAAGAACGGAAGAGATCCGCGTGGAGGGTTCTGAAGAAAACAATACCTACATACGTTTTTACCGTTTTTTACAGGAAAAATATGCCCGGGCCAACGATATTCTTGAACAAAACACGGACCCTGAAAAAGCACTCGTGGAAGTAGAGCGTCTTGAAGCCACCATAAGGGAATACACCTCTTTCCTTGCTTCGCAGTTTGAGGGTCAGATGCTTGGCATCATTGCCAAAAATGTTTTTACACCGCTTGTGCCCCCAGAGGCTTCCACCCTGCATTACCTGGATAACATAGACTTTACTGACCCCCGCATTTTAAACACCTCCATCCTTCCGCTTCGTTTGAGTGAATATTTTACCAGGATTCTGCCTCCGGTGCCCGATACCGTGATCCTTCATGCAGATCGTATCCTGAAAGGAGACATCCATCCCATGGTGAAGCGTTATGCCGCACAATATCTTTTCCGTTTGTTTTTCGGCAGTGAAGTAATGGGCATGGAAACTGCCGCCGTACATATGGCGCGCAACTGGTTGCTTGCCGATACTTCTTTGTGTGATGACATCGCTGTACGCCTTGAGATGGAAACATTCGTACGCTTCAACAGCCAATGTCTTACAGGTATGCCGGCCCCCGCCCTGGACCTTCCCGATGCCTGCGGGAACATCCGGCCCCTGCATGCATCACCAACCCGTTATACCGTAGTGGTTTTTTTTGAAGACAATTGTCCTGCATGCAGTGAAGCGTTGCTGCAACTGGTCAATATGTCGGAAAGGCATCAGGAACAGGACCTGACCTTTTATGCCGTTTACACACAGGACAGAAAAGAAATTCTGTCAAGGTATGCTGACTTTTTTCCTCAGAACTGGATCACGGTTTGGGATCCGGATTTTACCTCCGGTTTTCATGAAAAATACAATGTAAGGAGTACTCCCCGGATTTACCTTCTTGACAGGAACAAGACAATCATCGGACGTGATCTTGATCCGGGCACCCTGGAACAATTGCTTAAAGACGATCAACAAAAAAACAAGACCACCATGACCAGGGCACCGGACATGGTTCTGGAAACCGAAAACGGAGAATCCTATGCCCTTTCCGATGTGACGTCTCCCTTCACGGTCCTGTATTTTTACGATCCTGCCTGTGCTGTCTGCGGCATGATTACTGCCGCTCTCTACGATCTTTTCAAAACGGCAGATGAACAGAAAATAAAAGTTTTCGCCGTTTACACCGGCAATGACTATAAATCGTGGCGAAAATGGCTTGCCGAAGGCGGTTATACCGATTGGATCAATGCGTGGAATCCCTCGGGTGACGACAGGATCCACAGACATTTCAATGTAAACGATCCCCCTCTTATCCTGCTGCTGGATGCAGAAAAGCACATCATTGCCGACCATCTTTCAGTAACAGCCTTATCCTATATTCTGAATGAATTAATATCGGATTCCTTATGATCCAAAACTTTGAAGAGTTTCTAAAGATCCTTCACCAGAAAGACGAGCTGCTGACGATCAGCCGTTTTGTCGATCCCAATATGGAAATTGCGGAGCTGACCGACCGGCAGATGGCCCAGCCTCACGGAGGAAAAGCATTGCTGTTTGAGAATAACGGGACCAATTTCCCCGTGGTGACCAATATTTTTTCTTCCGAAAAACGAATTGCCCTGGTCTTCGACATGGACAACCTGGATGATGTCTGTACAAGGATATCCGGATTTTTTCAGGCCTTTTCACAGACCCTGACCAACAGCAGGTTCATGAGAAGGTCTCCTTTGGCTGAACTGACCCAGTACATTCCTAAAAACTCCAATTCCGGGTCCTGTCAGGAAATTGCACTTTTTCCCCCGGACCTGAACAGGATCCCCTTTCTGAGAAACCGGGAATTTGACGAGGCCCACAGCCTTCACGATGTTCCAATGATCATCAAAAATCCTTACCTGAACACATATTCAGTAGAATCCACAAGGTTGATGTGGCATTCCAAAACCACCATACAGGTAAGGTTTGAACCAGGGTCACAGGCTGCATCGTTTATCAACGAATCCCCCCAGGGGAGGATCCCGGTTGCCTTGTTGCTGGGAGGAGATCCTCTCTACACCCTGACCGGTATCATTCCCAGATCTTCAGACATTGATCCGTTGTTACTGGGAGGCTATTTGCGAAAAAAAGCCATGGTCAAGGTCCCCTGCCTGAGCCAGCCGCTGGAGGTCCCGGAGAACTGTGACCTGGTAATTGAAGGATATATAGATAAAAATGCCCAGCTGCTCACCGCTGCGGCATGCGGTGAAAATACCGGATTCTATTCCCTTGGCGGGAAAGAGCCCCTGATCCACGTAACCTGTATCACTCACAAAAAGAATGCGGTTTTACCCTTGATCATCCCCGGTATAGGGCTGGTTCGTTCAAAAAACAATCTCTGTAAGACCATTTCGGCCTTTGTGGAAACGAACTTTGAACAGACCGTTGCCCTAGAAGTAAGAAAATTATGTTTGCCCTGTTACAGCTATCCGATCGCCGTGGCTGTTGTTTCCATTAGAAAGTTTTATCCGGGGCAGACCCATAAAGTGGCACACGGGTTCTGGGGGTCTCCTCTTACTGCCCTGAATAAATTGCTCATTATTGTGGATGAGACGGTGGATGTATACAACCGTTATGAAGTCAATGAATGCATCAGGCAGTATTACAGCCCTTCACGTGACACCTTCTTCAGCAGGGGTCCTCTGAGCATTAACGATCATGCCTCCCCTCAAAGAGGATTTGGCGGGAAGATGTGTATTGACGCCACCAAAAAAACCATTCCATATACCCACGTTCCCTCTTCATCGCCCGATCCCTGCCAGTTTTATCACAAATCGGAAGGCAATCCCCTTGAAAACCGTTCAGATGCACGCATTTTAGTCGCCGTTGACGAAGAAATTGACACGGACAACAGGGAACTCTGCCTGTGGATGGCCATCAACCAGGCTGATCCCGTCCGTGATGTACGTATAGAAAACGGGATCCTTTATGTCGACGCGTGCATCAAAAGAAAAGGGGACAAGGGAATTACAAGGCCCTGGCCAAATGTATGCTGTTCATCTCCCGAAACCATCAGAAACGTAGACAAATACTGGGACCGCCTGAAAATAGGTCCCTCCGTCATTTCCCCTTCCCTGAAGATTCAACGTCTTTTGCGAGAGGGCAATGCGCAGGTCAAAGAGTAAAGGCCCAGCACCACCATACCCAATACGGACATCCATCCAAGATAATCACCGTATCTGACATAGAAGGTCAGCTTTTCGTTCAGGTTCAACGTCCCGCTGATAACAGCCGGCTCCCACCATCGGGTTTCTACCAGACGTACTCCTTTTTGATTTATCAGGGCTGAAATACCGGTATTCGCACTGTGGGCAATACTTCTCCTGGTCTCTATGGCCCGTAACGAGGCATAGCTTACATGCTGCCTGTATCCCGGAGTGTTTCGCCACCAGCCGTCGTTGGTGATCACTGTCATGAACGTCGCCCCGTTCTTGACATAACCCGTGAAAAATGCTCCGTAAATAGATTCATAGCAGATGGCTACACCGGTCGCCTCCCTTCCGTCAGTCCTTGAAAAAACCGTTCGTTCTGTCTGCGTGCCAAGAGTGCCGGTAGTCCCACCCAGGTTCAGCGATAATTTTTCAATGAACGGGAACAGGTCAATGTAGGGCATTTTTTCGCTTCCCACCACAAGCTTTGATTTGTGATATATTTGTACCCGATCTGAAGAATCGAGCTGTACAGCTGAATTGTACACTTCGTACCACCTGTCCTGATAACGACGTGCTGAAGCAGTGGGTTTTTGCGCAGAAGCCGGATAAAACCCAATCGTATTGGCTCCAAAAATAAAAGCAGCCCCGGGATATTCTTCCACCAGTTGTTTATAAAGCACAACAGAAGGAGAAGAAAAGTAATTACCCAGAACGATTTCGTGAACACTTGTCTCGGGAGCAATTACATAACGGGTGGAAGCACTGATCTTTTCCCGTGCAAGTGTCAGGATCTTTTTATCCTGTTCCGCCTGGGGCATTGTACTGTATTTTTCCTTCCAGGGATCAATGTTTGGCTGAACGACTGCGATCTCAACGGGCTGTTCCGGCTCCCTGTAAGTATAGTATCTTATGATTGAGATTATTACGGGGGCAGTAACAACAACTGCCAGCAATACTATGCTTCGTTTTACTTGTATGTTCCTGAAAATGAAAAAAAGCGTCAGGTTGACGGTCCAGATCCACAGGCTTCCTCCAAGAACTCCGGTAACTTCGTACCACTGGATCAGACTCAGGTTGGTTGCAAATCCGTTACCCAGGACAAGCCACGGGAATGATATTTCTGCATCAAAATAGAAGAACTCCCAGGCAACCCAAAGCACAGCCAGAAACACATAGGCCAAAACAGTGTTTTTCCCTTTTTTCAAAAACCATTTTTTGACCCTGCGGAAGACGGTAAAAACAACAAACATTTGAAAGGCATTGCCCAATACGGCAAGCATCCCTCCCCAAAGCGTGCTGTAACATACCCAGAACACGGTCAATCCGTTCCAAATGACAAATGTCAGGGCGTAATAGATCCAGCAACCCCTTTTGCTGTTCACGGTGAAGGCCTGTTCCATCCAAAGAAGCGGAACAAAGGCGAAAAGCAGGATCAGTCCGGTATGTGGAACAAGAAAGGGGATACTAAGAAGAACGCCCGATAATACGGACAACACAAGGTTCTTACGTACGGAATTCATAAGACAAATCTACAAATTATTATCAAATATATGTTTTTTTATAACTTTGCCGGCCATGAATGACTTTCCCCTGAATTTACTTATGGGCGTGATCGCCGGTTTTTCAGTATCCGTACCGCTCGGACCGGGAGGTCTGTTCTGTATTCAAAGAACTTTAAGCAAGGGACCCAGATCGGGTCTGGTTGCCGGCATGGGGGCTGCCACTTCAGATGTGATCTATGCCTCACTGGCAATATTAAGTCTCTCGTTCATAAGAACTTTTATTGAAAACAATAAAAATCTCATCTTCCTGGTAAGCGGGATGGGCCTGATGATCATAGGCCTTGCCATTTTTTCTTCCAATCCTGTCAAGCAACTGAGACAAAACAGAGAATCCAAAAAATTCTGGGAAGATTACCTTACGGGATTTCTCATGTCCATCACAAATCCCGGATGTCTTTTCCTTATTATCGGGGTATTTGCCTTCCTGGGAACAAGTGTAGACAGAACTTCCGGTTCGTTTATCATTTCTGCCATTTTGCTTGGTGTTTTCCTCGGGTCCACTTTATGGTGGTTCCTGCTGAGCACTTTTGTCAATCTTTTCAGAAAAAAATTCAGACTCAGGCAACTCTGGAATATCAACCGGTTTTCCGGTGCCGCGATCATGTTTCTGGGTATGGCAGCCGCCGCAAAAGGGTTGTCAAATTTGTTGCGTATCCTGATTCATTGATTTTTTCATATCTTTGATGCTACAATGGGGATGTTTTGGTTTTGACAGCAGACGACATTGGAAAGCAAGCACGTGGAGCTTCGTGTCCCGGCTCCTAAATCTCAGGACTCAAGCCATAACTGGCAATAACAACTACGCACTCGCTGCCTGATCGGCCATAGGCTGATCACTTAATCCCTCCGGGCCAGGCCCGGAGCGACGAGTATCCCGCAGAAATTTCCGCCTTCCGGATTCCTGCATACGGGGTATCGACCACAGAAGGCTGGTTGCAAAGAATCTCCGGCTTTGTAACAAGATTTTAGGAGATAAGGACCATATGGCCCGCCGGCAGGCAGTATGGTCACGAAAAAAAATTGCAGGCTAAACGTGTAGAAATCTTTTGGATGCGCTGTTTGGACGGCGGTTCGAGTCCGCCCATCTCCACAATACGGACAGGTTAAAATACATACTGTTATGAAAAAAGTGCATCTCATTTTACTGGCTTTGGTGCTGGTCGGGTGTATGGAAGATTCCTGGTGGGAACCACGTACCATCATAACCTATGCTGAATCCGGTCAGGCCCTGGGACGTTACCAGTTCACCTACGACGAACGGGGAAACAAATTTACTGAAACAGGTGATTTATGGGATGAAGCGACCGGCACCTGGCAAAGAAATTACAGGATATCCTATTCGTATGATATTTACGGGTTGCGCACCGGAGCGCTGAATGAAAAAAGGGACAGCTTGTCCGGAAAATGGCAAGCGCAGTCACGTATCATTTGTCAGTACGCCACTGAGACATCCCTGCTGGAAAAAGAAACCCACCAGATCTTCACGGAAGATACGGCTCTGTGGGAGGACGCATTCAAGGATCATTACATCCGGGATGATCAGGGACGTCTTTTATACATTGTAAGGGAAAAGTGGAACAACGGGGAAATTGAGAGGGATTTCACGCTGCGGGGAAAATTTGTTCTCAGGGCACATCTGGCAACAGGTGTGGCGGGTTGGGAGAATTTTATCCGGGATTCTTTTGCCTACGATCAGGAGGGGACCCTTTTGGGAGGCAAAATTGACACCTGGGATCAACCCTCTCAACAATGGACTCCCGTGTTCAGATATGAGTACCTTTATGATAAAGAAGGGAATGCGACAGGTGAGAAGGAAGAAAAATGGGATGAGGCTTCTGGCACCTGGTCAGAAATCGGGCGGTATGCCTATACTTACGACAAACATGACAATACCGTGGAATCACAGTACATCCCTTCTGACAAACATCCACGGGCCGGGCATTACCTGGTTTTCTACTACAACAAAATGAAATCTTCTGTCGGTTATTACCTGGGAGACACCGGCACATTTCCGGGCGTACGGGGAACAGCGGAATATTTCAGACAAAAGAGATGAGCCGGACTTCATTCCTGGATCTGGCCGCAAAAACGCTCTATCAAAAATACGGGGAAAACATTTCCCGGTGTTGCCTGGTCTTTCCGGGACGCAGGGCAGGTCTTTTCTTTCAAAAAGAACTTACCAAGTACCTTGAACGGGAAATATGGATGCCTCCCTCAACAGGTATCAGCCAGCTTGTTGAAAAAGTTGCCGGACAAAAGGCAACCGATCCGATCATTCTGCTGGCAGAACTTTTCCTGCTGTTTAAGGAATTGACGGGAAAAGAAGAAGGATTGCAGGATTTCTATTCACTGGGGAATTTATTGCTGCACGATTTTGACCAGGCAGACAAATACCTGCTGGACGCAAATGATTTGTTCCATAATGTCAGGGACCTGAAACGCATCGCCCAGGACTTCAGTTTTCTCTCTGCCGAACAACAAAAGGTCCTTCAATCGTTCTGGTCTTCTTTCCGTGTCAATCCGGACCATCAGCTCAACCGGAGTTTCATCTCTGTCTGGGAGATACTTCCTGTCCTGTACCGCAAATTCAACGAGATCCTTTTACAAAAGGGATATGCCTATGAAGGCATGATCTATAGAAAAATGGTGTCGGAGATTGGGCAGGGGGCAAAATCGGATTTTCTGGAGCAGTACCAGAAATTTTTCTTTATAGGTTTCAATGCCCTGAACGCATGCGAAAAAAAACTGTTCCGGTATCTGAGAGATCAAAAGAAAGCAGGATTCTTCTGGGATTATGATCCTTACTACATAGAGAATCCCATTCAGGAAGCAGGTTTGTTCCTGCGGGAAAACATGAAGGAATTCCCCCCCGAAAACACCTGTGACAAGACAACATCTCCATTGCAGGATAAAAGGATGATCAGAATTTTAGCGGTACCTTCCTTCGTTATGCAGGCCAAGATCGTTCCCGGAATTCTCAGAGATCACAAACTTCCGTTCGACACCAGGACCGCTGTCGTTCTGGCCGATGAAAACCTGCTGTTGCCTCTTCTTTACGGCTTGGGCCAACAAAATGAAAACAAAGGGAACATGAATGTTACGATGGGATTCCCTCTTCGTCAGACTTCTCTTTTTGCCTTATTTGATTCCCTGATGCATTATTACAACAAATCGGGAGGCAAACATGATTTCGGGGCCGTAGCGATGCATCCGTACGTCCGCGCACTCGATCTTGCACAGGACCTGAGAACTGTACCTGAAAACGAAGAAGGCCTGTATACCCGTCTGACGTATATCCTGGATCGTATTGACCGGTCCCCGGAACTGCTTGCATCAGATGTGATGCTTACGGCTGTCGAAAGGGAGACCAGAAAGTTGCTCAACACGTTGTACCGTTCGGTTTGTGCGTCCGGGGTGGACATAAGTGTCACAGTCTTTACAAGGCTTGTCAGACAGCACCTGTCACAGGCACGTATCCCTTTCAGCGGAGAGCCGCTGGAAGGCTTGCAGATTATGGGTTTCCTGGAAACGCGCTGTCTGGATTTCGAAAATCTTATCATCGTGTCCTCCCAGGAAAATGTGCTGCCAAAAGCATACAGGGAAAATTCATTTATCCCTTACAACATAAGGAAAGCATTCGGACTGCCGTCCTCCGAGCATCACATTGCTGTTCAGGCTTATTATTTTTACCGTCTTTTACAAAGGGCCGATAATGTGTTTTTTATCTGGAACAGCAACACCGAAGGCCCTGCAAGAGGAGAGATCAGCCGTTTTATCCGTCAGATTGAATTTGAACTTCCGGGATCATCGATTGTCAAAACGCCTGTCACGTACGTTCCCGAATTGCCCGGGATCGCTCCTGTCCAAATACCCAAAACAGATTCCGTAAAAGACATATTGCAGGAATTCACAGACTCCGGAGAAAAAAGATTTCTGAGCCCCACGGCTCTTGCAACCTATGTCAGATGCCCGCTGAAGTTTTATTACAAATACATCCGGTCTGTGGAAGAACCTCCCGATCTATCTGACAGTCAAGATCATATGCATTTCGGTAACATTGTGCACGCCGTTCTTGAACGCCTCTACAAACCGCTGACCGGAAAAACCATTTCAAAGGACGAGATTCTGGACCTGATCAGGCCCCGGGAAACTTTCAGGAAGCTGGTCTCTGGTGTGGCAGAAGAATACCTGCAAAAGATCACGGGAGAAAAGAACCTGCGTGATGAAGGAAAATGGCTGCTTTTCTCTGAAGTAGCCTCACAATACACAGAACGTTTTGTTAAATTTGACGCATCCCGGGCACCCCTGAAGATATGTGCCGTGGAAAAAAGATTCAATGGCAGGTACAAACAGGTAATGATCTCGGGGATCACTGACAGGGTGGACTTGCTGAACGGACAAATGTATATTATTGACTATAAAACCGGGGTGAAAAAAAACGCGTTCTCAAAGACAGAAGATCTTTTTGATACGCGTTTATCCCTGAAGAACGGGGATACGTTCCAGATCCTTTGTTATGTATTTTTGCACAGAGAAGACCCCGGCACCACCCAGCTTCCACTGCCTCTTTTATTCTATCTGAATTCTCTTTTCCACGACAAGGGAACGGGCCATATCTCCTACGACAAAAAAGCCCTTGACGATCCACAGGTTCTGGAAACCGTAAAGGAAGAGTTTCTTTTCCGGTTGGATCGTCTGTTGGAAGAATTGTTTAATTTTAACATTCCTTTTATCCAGACAGAGTTTACCGATAATTGTATTCAATGTCCTTTTATTACAATATGCCAAAGAGAAAAACACAATGACTAAAAAAGAAAAGGAAAAACTTATCATCCCGTTACTTTTTGTCCTGGCTGCGGCCATAATGATCATTTCTTTGCCACGGGAAGGGCAGTTTAAATACCAGTATCAGAAAGGAAGCCCCTGGATGTATGAAAACCTGGATGCTTCTTTTGATTTCCCCATTCTGAAGACCGAAGAAGAATTGCGGATCGAAAGAGAAAGGGTTACCAAAAGTTTTACACCCTATTTTCTGTTAAAACCCGATATTGAAGCCGAACAGCTCCGGGCTTTCGGAACCGAAGCCGGACAGGCCGGACTTCCGGATGAACTGCAGGGTAAATTGCTCTCCTTTTATAAAACCGTTTACAACCGGGGGATCATGGATGATGTCCGTTTTGAGGGATTGATCCCGGAGAACGGTCTTTCAGTTGTTCAGGGAAAGATGGCAGAAAAGAAAGCACACAGCGATATTCTCTCCCTCACCTCGGCAAAGGTTTTTCTTACAGAGATGCTGCAAGCTCTTTCGGCACAGGAAGAAAAAGCCCTACAGTCCTCGGGAATGGACCCGAGCATGTTCCTGGCCCCAAATCTCTTGTACGACGAAAGCACCACATTCGCCGTACAGTCAAGCAGCGTGCAGGACATATCCCTGACTAAGGGAATCGTTCATACCGGCCAGCGAATCATCAGTAAAGGAGAGGTGGTTACCGGTTCTACAGAGCAGATCCTGGATTCGCTCAGGGCCGAATACAATTCAAAGATCGGTTTTTCCGGCAACATCCTGTTATTGATCACGGGGCAGATCCTTATGATAGTACTTACCCTGTTCATGTGTTTTATTCTCATTGAGGCCATTCGTCCAAAGATGCTTCACAACATTCCCGAACTCATTTTTACTTTGTTCCTGTTCGTTTTTGTTGTGGCAGGGACCTCCGTTGCGTACAAGATAGAACCATCTTCCCTGTACCTGTTACCCTTCCCTGTTGTTGTCCTGTTTCTGGATTCCTTTTTCCCAACCCGTTTTTCGCTTCCCCTTTACAGCCTTTTCCTTATCCCCCTGGCCATCATAACGGACAGTTACCACCTGTTACTGATCAATATGATCGTGGGAGGCGTCGCCGTATACGTTTTCCGCTTCTGGGGAAGGGGCTGGCAGCAATTCCTTTCAGCCCTCCTGGTCTATATAGCTTATTTATTGACAGACCTGTCTTTTCATCTGATATCGGAAGGTACACTGACTGAACTGAACATTGCCGCTTTCAGAAACTATGGAGTGGCGTCCATCCTGCTGATCGCTTCCTATCCGCTGGTTTTTCTCTTTGAAAAAATCTTCGGCTTTGTGTCCCTGTCCAGACTCAGAGAACTGGCTGATACCGGGAACAAGGCACTCAGGGAATTATCCGAAAAAGCGCCCGGTACCATGCAGCATTCCTTACAGGTGGCAAACCTGGCCGAAACTGCTGCCAGAACCATCGGAGCAGACGCTCTTCTGTGCCGTGTAGGCTCCTTGTATCACGACATTGGAAAAATCAACAATCCACAGTACTTCTCTGAAAACCAGACAGCCACGTTCAATCCCCATTCGTTGCTCAATCCGCGGGAAAGTGCCCGGATCGTGATCCAGCATGTCGAAGACGGAAAAACCCTGGCAAAAAAATACGGACTGCCTTCGCTGGTAAGTGATTTTATTGAAACGCATCACGGCAAGACCAGGACTGAAGCTTTTTACAACAGCTGGTGTAATGAAGGAGGAGATCCGGCAAACATTGAAGATTTTACTTATGAAGGACAATTGCCTGCCACGCCCGAACAGGTGATCGTCATGATGGCAGATGCGGTAGAAGCCGCCTGCAGGAGTCTCAAGGATTACACACCCGAAAGCATTTCCTCAATGGTCAATAAAATGGTAGATCAGCGTGTTTCAGACAGCCAGTTGCAAAATGCAGATATTTCCTACCGAAACCTCCGCAGGATAAGGGACACCCTAAAAATTCAGATACAGGAAATGTATCATTCCCGGATCACCTATCCAAAACGGAAGCGGCTATAAAAACGAGACAGCATACACCAGAATGGCAACTATCAGTATTTTAAGGGCACCGTCCAGTGCGGCGCCTTTTTTATACCGAATCCATACAAGATGAACAGCCAGGAAAGGGAGGGAGACAAAAAAAGTGAAAGATCCCGTGACGGATAGTACGGCATAGAAACAGGACAGGACCAGTGCCAGAACAATTAGTACCAACTGATAGATCTTTGCAGGAATATCGGACTCTGTCTTAAAAAAACGGGACAAAAGCACGGCAAAAGTGTTTTTGCCAAAACTCTTGTCGTTTTCATAGTCCCGAATATTGTTCACGTTCAACACGGCAGTAATTAGCAATCCCACTGCAGTCGCAATCAAAAAGACATTCCTGTCCAGATATCCTGACAGGAGGTAAAAACTGCCCGCCACCCCGGCCGGTCCAAAGAAAAGAAAAACGGACAGATCTCCTCCCCCGTGATATCCGTACGGGATTTTTCCGGCAGAATAAAAAATGGCTGCTGCAAGGGCTACAGCCCCCAGAAACAGGAACACAAACGGCCCGTATCCCAGTAATGTGCCAAATGACAACCTGACAAGGGCAAGGCCAGAGATCAGGGAAAGCCCGCCAATTATATAAATGAACGTAATTATTTGTCTTTCTGTCATTTTACCGCTTTGCAGACTGAGCGCCCTGCGACCCGGTTGTTCCTTATCCGTTCCTTTTTTCCAGTCACCGTATTCATTGACCAGGTTGGACAGGATCTGAAGGAGACACGAGGTCAGCATCAGAAAAATGAATAGCGGCCAAGAAAAAAAACCCTGTTCCCTGGCCAGAAACGTTCCGGTCAGAATTGATGAAACAGAAAGGACCAGTGTGCGGGGTCTTGTACTTTGCAAAATTGCCAGCATACCTTATTTCAGGAAATACTGGTTCAGAAAATTCTGGAAATCCTTCTTATACTGGTCGCCAATGGGAACACTTGCATCTTTGCTGAAAACGATGCGGTTCTGCACGACTTCCGTAATTTTGGTAAGATTGACTATGAAAGAACGGTGTACCCTCATGAAAGTTTCTTGCGGCAATCGTTCTTCAATGGATTTCAGGCTGAAAAGCGTCATAACAGGAATACTGTTTTCAGAAAAGATCACCACATATTCTTTTCTGCTTTCAATATACTGGATATCAGAAATCCTCAAACGTACAGTCCTGGAATCGGCCCTCACGAATACGTATTCGCTGTCCCAGCCCGAAGGTGTCTTCTTACTGCTTTCCTCATCCTCCCCTTCTTCCACTTCATCAGGTCTGTCCTTGCTTACAGAAGCGGCATTTCTCAATTCATACTGTTGTTTGACCTTCTCGGCACTTCTCATAAAATCGGTCAGGCTGAAGGGCTTCAGCAAATAATCCGTGGCATCGACCTGGAACCCTTCCACGGCAAAATTGGCGTAAGCCGTTACAAAGACAATGATGGGCTTGTCCTTCAGTGAACGAATGTATTCCAAACCGTTGATATCCGGCATCTCTATATCTGTAAATATGGCATCTACTTTTTCTGAAGCCATAATATCCATGGCTTCAGTGGGCCCGGAGCAGGCCTTTACCAGTTCCAGGTAAGGGATCTTTCCCACGTAAGAAACAAGCTGCTGCAGGGCAAGTGGCTCATCGTCGATTACTAAACACCTGATATTCATAATATATAATTATATAGGAAGTCGCAAATGTACAATATATTCCTTTTGAGTCTGCTCCATGGTCAGTTGGTAGTTATCCCCGTAAAGCAAGTTCAGCCGTTCCCTGACATTCTTAATGCCCAGTCCTCCGGCCTTGACCGTTTTGGGTTTATCCGGATATATGGTATTTGTAATTGAAAAATTGAACCAGCCGGGTTCAACCCAGAAGTTCATATTAATAACCGTCTCCTCGCCATACACAATACCGTGTTTGAAAGCATTCTCAATAAAAACGATCATGACTAGCGGCGGAAGCTGGACATTGGGAATGTCCCGGGGTACGGTAATGTTCAGTTTTACGTTTTCTCCGTAACGAAGCAGGTTGAGGTTACAATATGCCCGGAATACCTCAAGTTGTCTTTCCAGGGAAACTTTCGTGTCAGGAGTACTCTCATACAGCATATGCCGCAACAGGCGGGACAGGCTGACAATGGCATCTTTGGCCTTTTCTTCATCTGAATCAACCAATACATGAATATTGTTGAGTGTATTCATGAGAAAATGCGGACTGATCTGGAATTGCAGGAATTCCATTTTGTATTTCATCAGTTTGTTGTCGGCCTCGTGTGAAAGCATTTTTTCCTTGATGTTGTGGAACACCATCCGTATGGACACGTTCATTCCCATCAAAAGCATGGCAATCACAAAATTGCTTAACAGTGTCGATTCATAGGGGATGAAATTGGTCCAGGTTGCTCCGTACTTGACATCCATAATGTCGATGATGGCTTCACATCCAAAAACGATCCCAAGCAACAGGATGAACAACAGGAAAAAGTAAGTGAAGTAATTATTCTTCAGAAGAAACAAAGGCAGATACATGTAATGATGAATCAGCAGACCTACGAAAAAAGGAGATAAAATTGCCCACAACGACAGGACATGCTGCTGGATCAGGAGGGGGCTGATGAAGGCGACTGCTATGAACCCCCACAAAACAAGATTTTCAAGTCTCCGAAGCTTTCTTAGCTCTCTGTTAATTTCGTATTCGTGCTTTGTTACCATAAGGGAATGAATGTACGAATATACGATTAAGTCCAGACATATAATAAAAAAAAAGGCGGGATTTAGATCTCCCACCTGTAAAAAAGATTTCGCATCTTTTTTGTGTACGTTTTTAGTTCAAAAAACCATTCATTATTTATCCTAGTCACAAAGATAATTTCCAAAAACTGGAAATACAAGCAGAATTCTTTTGAAACAGGATTTCATCTACGAAAGCATTGTTTTCATCTACGAACGGCCTTTTTTCTTCAACATAATTTTTAGAACCCGAAAATTTCATTTTGAGAAAGCCTGACAACTTTCCCGTATCCGGAAAGATACTTAAGGTCAAGAGCCTTGATATCACTTAAAATACAATACGTTGCAGGTCTTTTACTGATCCATTCTTTCTGGAAAGCCACCACATCCTGTAACGTCAGGGGCTGCACTTCCTCAAAAACGACTTTTCTCATATCGGTCCACAGATTCTTTTCTTTTGCCTGTCTGTAATAATTCAGCAGACTTCTTCCGGTTATGCGTTCTGTCCGTAAAGTCGAAATCAGGCCATCCTTGGCAAGTGTAAACGATTTTTCCGATTCCGGCATGTTGTTGATGATCTCTTCAAAGGCATCCATGGCTTCTTTCATCTTATCATTCTGAGTGGCGATGAAACTTGTGAAGACATAAGGGAACCCGGGCTCGTTCCGGGAAGGTTCGCTGAAACGGGCGTTCGCGCTGTATGCCAATCCCCTGGCTTCCCTCATTTCCTGGAAGACAATCGCATTCATGGAAGAACCGAAGTATTCGTTATACATCCTGGCGACTGTGTAAGGAACGGTTTCGTACGTTTCGTTTTCTCTGGCAGAATAAGAGGCATAATACATCTGATTGGCATCATATTGTGCCAGATACACAGTATTCTCATTGATGATACGGGGTTTGAAATATTCCTTTTCCGGAAGCGGGATCAGATTTTCAGCTACCGGATAAGAAGTCGTGAACATCTCCCCGGCCTGTTCCATGGAGAGAGGACCGTAGTAATATACGGAAACCTGATATTTCAGGAGGTCCCGGATCCTGGCCGTAAGTGACGCCGGATCCGTACGTCTGAGTTCATTTTCAGACATCACGTTGGTCATGGGATTGACAGGACCGTATTGCACATATTGCTGTAAACGCTGGAAATTGCTTCTTTGATCGGTCTTGGCATCGGCACGGCTTTTCAGGATGTTGGCAGTAAGTGACCTGTATATATCCTTGTCGGGTTGCGCTCCGGTGAGCAATTCATTGAGCAATTCCAGGGCTGGCTGCATGTTCTCTGACAAACCGTTGATGGTAATGGTGCATGTGTTTTGGGATACGCTGGCGTTGAAGGAGCATGCCAGAGAATAGAACGCCTTGCTAATCTCTTCAGCTGTTTTTTCCGATGTCCCCAGATAGCCCAGATAATCAAATGCAACTGGCAGGACTTTGTCGTATATACTGCCAAGTTCATAAACCACAGTAAGTGTAAAAAGATCATTCATTGTATTGGGAACATAGACCATGTCTACCCCGTCGGCAAGTGTCCCTTTGACAAAATCCTTGTCAAAATCGACGAAAACTGGTTCTATGGGCAGGATTTCGGAAGCAAGGATCTCTTTCAGAAAAACGGAGGAAGTATCCCTGTTCATATAAATGGGGGTGATCTCCGGTTTTTCAATTTTCTTGTACGTTGTGTCGGGACCCTGTCTTTTGTAAATGACGGCATAATTGTCTTCCCTGAAGTATTTGCCGGCAAATGCCACAAGGTTGTCTTTTGTGACGGCTTCCATCCTTTCAACAAACCGGATCTGCTGCTCCCATGGAATACCGTTGGTAAATGAATTGACAAACATATTGGCCCTGCCCCTGTTGCTTTCCAGCCTCCTCATCATATTGAACTTGTAATTATTCACTATGGCCGACAACAGCGTTTCGTCAAAATCGCCGAGCCGGATCTTGTCCAGGCTTCCCAGCATCAGGTCTTTTACCTGGTCCAGGCTCTGGCCTTGCTTAGGATTGCCCTGCAACACCAGTGTGCTCCGGTCAGCCAGCATATAGGCGAAAGCACCTGCCTGCAGCACCTTTTGCTGCTGATTCAGCTCCAGGTCCATGATCCCGGCACTTCCATTGCTAAGCAGTTCCCCCAAAACGGTAAACAGTGCATCTTCTTCCGATGCTACGTGAGGTCCCTGCCAGCCAACGGTTACATATTCCGATTCCAACCCCCACACTTCAACAGACAATGGTCCCTGCACAGGTCCTTCTTCGGTCAGCACACGCCCGGGAAGGTCCGGATTGGGCTCCCATGATCCGAAATATTCATCTATTACGGCAATCATTTCGTCCGGGTCAAAATCCCCCGACAGGCATATGGCCGTATTGTTGGGAACGTAATACGTTTTGTAATAATTCTTAATGTTGGTTATGGAAGGATTTTTGAGATGTTCCTGTGTCCCTATGATGGTTTGCGTTCCGTAGGGATGTGAGGGAAAAAGTGCCGTGAAAAGCTTTTCGATCACTTTTTCACTGTCCATCGTAGCATACATGTTCATCTCTTCGTATACGGTTTCCAGTTCTGTGTGGAAACCGCGTATTACGTTGTCAGAGAAACGCTCTGCCTGGATCTTTGCCCAGTTCCTGATCTGGTTGGAAGGAATGTCTTCTATATACACAGTCTGGTCGTAACTGGTTCCCGCATTGGTCCCGGTCGCCCCGATAGCAGACATGAGTTTGTCATACTCGTTGGGAATGGAAAAGCGTGAAGCTTCCAGTGAAATACTGTCAATGCGGCGGTATATGGCTTTTCGTTGCTCTTCGTCACGTGTTGCCCTGTATTCTTCAAAAAGCCCCTCGATCCGGTCAAGCAGGGGTTGTTCAAGTTCGTAGTTCTGGGTCCCGAATTTACTGGTCCCCTTGAACATCAGGTGTTCAAAATAATGCGCCAGTCCGGTTGTTTCTGAGGGATCGTCCTTCCCGCCAACCCTTACGGCAATGAAAGTTTGTATCCTGGGTGTTTCCTTGTTCACCGTCATATAGACCTTCAGACCGTTGTCGAGGGTATATATACGGGCATTGAGCGGATCTCCTTCAACGGTCTGGTAGTCGTAGCGGGGTCCGCAAGATAGCATGACACCTATGGTGCCAAGTGTCAAAACGGCAGTTCTAATTTTGTTTATACGTGACATGATTATTGGTTATTTTCACAAATTTACAAATATTTGCACACGGCATTGATTTTGCTTGAAAAAACTCAAAAAGACAATGGAAACCTCTTCACCTGTTTCGTTTTACTGGATCATATTCATTGGAACAGTGATCCTGAGCTGGATTGTACAGTCTCTGCTGCAATCAAAATACAAGAAATACTCCAGGATAAGGATCTCATCCGGACTAACGGGTGCGGATGTGGCGCGCAAAATGCTTCTCGAAAACGGGATTGCCGATGTTCAGGTAACCTCTGTAAGGGGCAAACTTACAGACCATTACAACCCCGTATCGCGTACGGTGAACCTAAGTGAAGGCGTATACGCAGGCAACAGCATCATGGCTGCGGCCGTGGCTGCCCATGAATGCGGTCATGCCCTGCAGCACGCAAAGGGATATGCCCCGCTCAAAATGCGTTCCACGCTTGTTCCTGTGGTCAGTTTTGCCTCGCAGTGGGTCATGTGGGTCATTCTGGCCGGACTGCTGGTGGTCAACACATTTCCCCATCTCATGTTGCTGGGAATAATTCTGTTTGCCCTGACGACCCTGTTCAGTCTGATCACCCTCCCCGTAGAGATCAATGCCAGTTCAAGGGCCCTGGCATGGCTGAACGAAACGGGCATTACGAATTACGAAACGCACCCGATGGCAAGGGACGCTCTGAAATCTGCGGCATATACCTATATTGTAGCCGCCATAAGTTCCCTGGCTACCCTGTTTTATTACATCACACTCTTTACAAGGCGCCACTGATCACGCTCTTCCCGTTTTTTGTATATTTGTGAGGAATAATACAGAAGATCATGGGAAAAGTTGTCACATTCGGAGAAATCATGTTGCGTCTGGCTGTCCCGGGGCACCTCCGCCTGGGACAGACAAGGGAATTCACCGCCACATTTGGCGGCGGCGAGGCAAATGTCGCCGTATCCCTGGCCAATTACGGGATACCGGCTTCATTCGTAACCAGACTTCCCGTCAATGACCTGGCAGCCGAATGTCTGAAAGAATTGCGCTCTCACGGTGTTGATACCGGAGATGTAGTTTTTGGTGGAAATCGTATGGGACTGTACTACCTTGAAACAGGAGCTGTTGCCAGGCCATCTAAAGTTCTGTATGACAGAGACTTATCTTCTTTTTCGGAAATCAGTCCACACATGATAGACTGGAATGAAGTGCTGCGGGACGCCCGGTGGTTCCACTGGACAGGTATCACGCCTGCCGTGAGCCAGGGAGCAGCCGACACCTGCCTTGAAGCGATAAAAACCGCAAACCGTATGGGAATTCCGGTTTCCTGTGATCTGAATTACCGTAAAAACCTGTGGAAATATGGAAAACAGGCCTCTGAGGTAATGCCCCGTATGGTTGAAGGATGTGACGTGATCATTGGAAACGAAGAAGATGCGGAAAAAGTATTTCATATCAAACCGAAGGGTTTCAGCGCAACCGGGGGCAAGGTAAACGCCTCTGACTTCGAGCATGTCTGTATGGAGCTGTCTGAAACTTTCCCCAGGGCCAAAAAGGTAGCCGTAACCCTCAGGGGTTCCCTCAGTGCCGAACACAATACATGGTCGGGCGTGCTGTGGGACGGCCATAGGATGCACACGGCTCCCGTATACGATATCACCCATATAGTAGACCGCGTGGGAGGAGGAGACTCCTTTGCAGGAGGACTGATCTACGGACTGCTGACATGGCCCCGGGATGACCGGAAGTCCCTCCGTTTCGCAACGGCTGCATCATGCCTTAAACATACCATTTACGGGGATTTCAACAGGGTAACGATCCAAGAAGTGGAGACTCTCATGGATGGAGATGCCTCCGGACGTGTTAACAGATAAACAATCAATATGGCAAGGTTCAGTAAATGGGAAGTGACGGAAGCCATCCGGAATACCGGTCTGGTCCCCGTTTTCTATGATTCGCAAACCGGGATTGCGCTGCAGGTCATAAAAGCCTGTTACCGTGCAGGTGTCCGGGTATTTGAATTTACAAACAGAGGTGATTTTGCGCACCTGGTATTTGCCGGACTGGAAAAGGCAGCAACGCAGGAATATCCGGAAATGATACTGGGAGCAGGATCTGTAACGGACGAGGCCACTGCGGCTCTGTACATTCAATCCGGAGCTGCTTTCATCGTGGGCCCCCTGTTCAATCCCGGGATCGCGAGGTTGTGCAACCGCCGCATGATCCCCTACATACCGGGATGTGCCACAGCAACCGAAGTGGGCAATGCACAGGAAGCCGGGTGTGATCTGTGCAAAATTTTTCCTGCCTCTGAAATTGGCGGACCCTCCTTTATCCGCAGTCTGAAAGGGCCTATGCCACGCAGCATGTTTATGGTTACAGGCGGGGTGAAACCGGAAGAAAGCAACCTGCGGGAGTGGTTCACGGCTGGAGTGACGTGTGTCGGCATGGGATCAGCCTTGTTTTCCAAAGAGCTGCTCCGTACGGAAGACTGGGAAGAGATCTCCCGGCTATGCCGGTTATCGCTTCAGGCTATAGCTTTGGCCAAAACTACAACCTGATCTTGCTGTATGCCGGGACAAGGGATTTCATAATGAGCCACCCGATCAGGTACGACACGGAACAAATGCAGAAGATGATGAAATAACCGGCCGGCTCGCCCGTAAATCCCATGAACGTCATCTGTGTGCTGGCCGCATGATCGAACAGAACCCCTGAAAAACGATTGATCACATAAGATGAGATCATGCCAGCCGTAGTACCGATCCCGGTTATGGTCCCGATAGTGCTTTTAGGGAACATGTCCCCGATGGTCGAATAGAGGTTGGCAGACCATGCCTGATGTGCCGCTCCCGCTATCCCAATGATCAGCACGGGGATCCAGTAAGATATATTTCCGAGAGGCTGCGCGAACATGGTCAGCAAAGGAAAGAATGCAAATATCAGCATGGCTTTCATACGTCCTGAATACGGCTCCATTCCTTTTTTCTCCACAAAATAAGTAGGCAGCCAGCCACCTATGACAGATAGCAAGGTAATGGCATAAAGCACAAAAATGAGCCATTGTGCCGTAGGGTTGTTGGAAGGCAGGTCGTATACGGAACTCAGATAGGCCGGTGTCCAGAAAAGGAAAAACCACCAGACTCCGTCCGTCATGAACTTCCCCGCCGCAAAAGCCCAGGTTTGTCTGAAAGTGAAACATTTCCAGAAAGAGATCTTTGTTTGGGAACCGGGAGGGACATCGTCAACTGAATGGTCTTCCACATCCTGCCGGATGTATAACAGTTCTGTCTTGTTCACCTTCGGATGAGCTTCGGGTTTCTTATATACAAATATCCAGAATCCCATCCAGATGAATCCCAGCGCCCCAATTAGCAGGAAAGCCGCTTCCCATCCAAACCTGGTGGCGATAAGGGGAACGGTGATGGGGGCGATTAATGCGCCTACTGTCGCTCCGGCGTTGAAAATACTCGTGGCAAAACCCCTGTCCTTCCTCGGAAAATATTCCGCAGTAGCCTTTACCGCTGCAGGAAAATTGCCCGCTTCTCCAATGGCCAGTATGCTGCGTGCAAACATAAAAAGCGACACGCTCACGGTCGTGATCCTGGCCACGATGTCCACCCCTTGTGCCATACGCAATGCCTGGGCACTGTCCAGCCCCACCACGGCTTCTGTGATCACCCCACAGAGGGCATGCAGACAGGCCCCCACAGACCAGATGGCTATCGCCCACAGGTACCCTTTTTTTGTATCCAGTCTGTCAACGATCCTTCCGGCAAACAGAACCCCAATGGCGTACATGATCGAGAAAACCCCTGTAATCTTCCCGTAATGCACATTGGTCCAGTGGAATTCCGGAGCAATAAAGTCCATCCATGTCAGAGACAAGACCTGCCGGTCCAGATAATTGATGGTCGTGGCAAAAAACAACATCATACAGATGGTCCACCTGTAACGGGACATTTTTTCTCCTTCCTGTTTGGTTTTCATAGTCAGAATGTAAAGTAATTGCGGGCATTGTAATAACAAACAGCCTGAACGACCTGCCTGCCGATGAAATCGATTTCAGAGGCAGGCAGCAGCCCCTGTTCCATGTCGTTCCCAATAAGGTTGCACAATGTCCTGCGAAAATACTGGTGACGTGAATAGCTCAAAAAACTGCGCGAATCGGTCAGCATTCCCACAAAACGACTTAAAAGGCCCTGCAGGGACAGGGCATTGAGCTGTTTTTCCATTCCGTCTTTCTGGTCCAGGAACCACCATGCCGATCCAAACTGGATCTTTCCGGGGATACGGCCGTCCTGGAAGTTACCGGCCATAGTGGCGACCATTTCGTTATCGCGGGGATTCAGATTGTACAGGATCGTTTTGGTGAGTTTGTCCCGGCTGTCAAGCATATCCAGAAAACGTGACATATTCCCTGCAACCGCAGGATCGCCAATGGAATCATAACCTGTATCCGGGCCAATGGTACGGAACATGCGGGAATTGTTATTGCGCAGGGCTCCGTAATGGAACTGCTGGGTCCAGCCCTTTTCCCAATCCATGATCCCGAATTCCACCAGCATTGCTGTCTTGAACTGTCTGATCTCCTGTTTATCCGGATGTTTGCCGTCCATCACCCGGCGGAACACGGCATCTGTACCAGCTTCAGTGTAATCCTCGGCATAAAATTCCTCCAGCCCGTGATCGGACAGACGGCATCCCATGGAATGAAAGAAATCATGACGCAGACGTAATGCTTCAATCAAGGTTTGGAAGGTATGTATGGTAACCCCGGATACTTCCGAGAGTTTTTCAATATAATTCCGGTACACACCGGGCTCCTCTAAGGCCATGGCTTTATCGGGACGCCAGGCCGGAAGCACCTTGACCGGAAAGCCATCCCGAGCCAGTTTTGCATGATGTTCCAGGGAATCTGCAGGATCGTCGGTAGTACAAAGTACCTCCACCCCAAATTTTTGAATGAGCCCCCGTGCACTGTACCCCGGTTGCTGCAGCAGGTCGTTGCATTGCCTGTAGACCGTCTCGGCAGTTTCAGGCCCCAGCAGTTCCCCTATCCCAAAACTTCCCTTCAATTCCATATGTGTCCAGTGATACAAGGGGTTCCGCATAGTGAACGGTACTGTTTCCGCCCATTTCAGGAATTTTTCCCAATCAGAAGTCTCCCTCCCCGTTATGTAACGCTCATCTATTCCGTTCGCACGCATGGCCCTCCACTTGTAATGATCTCCGTTAAGCCATATCCGCGTCATGTTTTCAAACCGCCTGTCATTCGCAATTTCAGAAGGGTCCAGATGACAATGAAAATCAATGATCGGCAGATCTTTTGCATATTCGTGGTACAGTCTTTCAGCCGTTCGGTTTTGCAATAGAAAATTGTCGTCGTTAAAATGCTTCATAATAGTATGGTTAAGCCCATATGGATTCTTTCAGAATCTCAGCCGGACCGTGCGTAAAGATGAAAACGATGATCCTGGCCAGGTGCCACGTACCCAGGGTGGCCGCAACACCCCAGGCCACCCCGGGACTGTAAAGCCACCTGAGGGGTATTTCTTTTCCCCGGATCAGTTCAATGATCATGACTACCAGGGCACAGACAGAAAACAAGACCATCAGGGGGCCGAAAAGATGATATTCCAGGCTTTCCATCCATGCGCCCCTGTAGAGTGAAACCATGGATTTCACCATACCGCAGCCCGGACAGGGCAGTCCGGTCAGCATTTTGAACGGACAGAATGACTGACTCGCCTGTAAATGATCTGCCCCCGGATCGAATAAGAGGATCAGCAGTGGCATGAGCAAAAACAGGAATAAGGCTGTTATTCCGGCAATTTTGCGCCCGTGCTTCACGACGGTATTATCTGTACAGTTTGTTGATCTCGCTTTGAACGATCATCGCGGCTATCATGGGAAAGAAAAAGCCCAGCAGCATCAGCAGTACGGACTGGTCCCTGGGGGGTTCCCCAATCCGGTCGTCCAGCGCCGGCATGCCGTCACGGCCGATAACAAAGAAAAAATACATGTTCACCGGCCATATGCATCCTGCAAATACGGCCACTACGGATGACACGATCTCTCTTCCTGCCAGCGCATTAAATACTTTTGAAGCCTGAAGGTTCCAGTAAATCAGGTACAGGCCGCATGTAATGAAGCCCAGAAGGAGCACCACAATGGGTTCTCTGTGGAATTTGGGAATGTTGTCAATAATCTGCATAATAATTAATCTTTATAATTGTTCAACCCGTATTGGGTCCGGACGGTTCCGTTTCTTTTGTTTGCCCTGCGTACCTGCCTGTTGTATTCCCTTTCAGGAATATGCACATAATCCCGCGGATGGTCCAGGTGCAGGGTCACGGCAGAATACCTGACTTGCCTTCCCCTGATACCTGCTCTTTCGAGCCTTTCACCAAACTCCCTGTCTTCTCCCCCGTAGCGTAGTCTCTCGTCAAAGCCCCCGACTTCGAATATGTCCTTTTTCCACGCCGAGGCATTTCCTCCGTTCCAGGTTGCCCCGGCGGGAGTCAGGCAGTTCAGCAACTTGGCTTTCAGACCTTTCGAGGTTAATTTGTTGTTTTTGAAGGCCCTCTTCAGCCCGTTTTCCTCCAGCCACGTTCTTTCAAAGCAAATGCCCGATCCGATCTCTTCCTTTCCGATCCTCCGGGACAAATCCAGTGGCAACCTCACCGTTCCTCCTGAAAGGAACCTGCCGGGCCTGCGCATTTGCAGGTGCACTGCGACGAAATCCATACGTGGAATAAGGTCTCCGTCACTGAAGATCACGTACTCCGAGGTGCTTTCAAGTAAAGATTTATTGAGAATGGCACATTTTCGGAATCCCATATCAGGATGATAAACGTGTTTGAGGGAAAAAGGAACTTCCTGCCTGTATCTTTCAATGACCGCTTGTGTCCGCTGATCGGATCCGTCGTCAGCCACTATTATCTCAAAATCCCTGATGGTCTGGTATTTATAACCCAATAACACAAGTTCCAGCCACAGCGGTTGATTAAAGGTCGACAAAACTACTGATACCATCGTAAACAAAGATAAAAAAAGTGGAATAAAATGTATTTCACTTTTTGTTTTATAATAAATTTTATTTAAATTTGAACCGTACGTTTAGCCTTAAGGCTATGAAAACATTCATTATCCTATCCATTCTAAGCCTGATTTTTGTTTATCCGGCAAAGGCTCAGGTTACAGTTACAGGTCACGTCACAGCTGAAATTATGGATGCTGCGAGTGTTTCTTCGCAGAGTTTTTATTCCCACCAAATTGACAGATCTCCCGATTTCGCATCCGAAATGGATTTTGATTCATTCGTTTTAGGAGAAGTAACCATTCATTCCAGTTCCGATGTAGCGTGCAACGTAGTTTTGAAGCCCGCTGACATATCTGGTTCGGAGGGGGAGTCTCTCAGGGTAGAGACTTCCCTTGCCCCGGCCGGGAATAAGGAGCAAAAGCTGAGTGAGATCCATCACACAGACAAAGACCAGACTCTTCAATTGACAGGCGACGTCAGTGCCTTGCGCGAACAACGTTCAGACCTCTACAAGGGGTCCTATACCGTTGTTTTCGCATACAACTGATTATCAATGGTCAAGGTGCTTTCACTAAATATATTGTAATTTTCACTACTTTTGCGAAATTTACAATATATTTTTTTAATGCCCGGCTGTTCCTCACGTTATAAAAACCCCCGTACAACAACAGCATCCGGAAAAGTGTTTCTTATCATCACTTTTCTTATGATGGCGGCCGGTATGCTCTTTCCCGTCAAAAGTTACGCCCAGGATGAGGAATACCTGGAAGAAATGGTGATCTTCTTCTCCGTCCCGCGTATTGGCGGAACCGACGTTTCTGCCGTTCTTGGAGAGACCGACGTGTATCTGTCCGTAACAGAGATCTTTAATTTTCTTAAGATCAAAAACGACTTTACCGCGGGCTTCGATTCCATAACCGGCTTTTTCATAACCGAGGACGCCCCTTACCACATAGACCGGGTGAACAACAAGATCACATTCAGGGACAGGGAATTCAATCTCAAACCCGGAGACATGATCCGCACCGAAACCAATCTGTTTCTCAAATCGGGCTATTTTGGACAGATCTTCGGACTGGACTGCAGCTTCAGTTTCAGGAGTCTCTCTGTGACGATGAACACCAGCATTGAACTTCCCGTAATCAGGGAAATGCGTCAGGAACAGATGCGAAAAAGCCTGGGACAGATCAGCGGGGATATTGTTGCTGATACTGTCATCGGGAGGAAATTTCCCTTTATCCATTTTGGAATGGCTGACTGGTCTGCCGTCATGACACAGGAGATCAAAGGTCCCGCAGAGGCGCGGCTCTCTCTGAATCTGGGCGGTGTCATTGCCGGCGGCGAAGTCAACGTAAACCTGAACTACAATACCAGCATGCCCTTCCAGGAAAGGAACCAGTTCTACCAATGGCGCTATGCCAACAACAAACATAAGGCCCTGCGGCAGTTGATCCTGGGAAAGATCAGCACATTCTCCACCTCCACCATCAATTCCCCTGTCGTGGGGATCCAGATCACCAACACACCCACCACCTACAGGCAATCCTTCGGGACATACACACTCAGCGATGTGACCGAACCCGGCTGGACAGTAGAGCTTTACGTGAACAACGTTCTGGTGGATTACCAGCAGGCCGATGCCTCGGGTTTTTACACCTTTGAAGTTCCCATGGTCTACGGGAACACGAATGTTAAGCTGCAGTTTTACGGACCCTGGGGGGAGGAGCGTTCCAGGGAACAGACGCTCAATATTCCTTACAACTTCCTTCCGGCAGGCAATTTCGAATACAGGGTATCGGCAGGGGTTGTGGAAGATTCCCTGTTCAGCAGGTTTTCCCGTGCAGACCTGGATTACGGAATTACCCGTTTTATGACAGTCGGAGCCGGTGTGGAATACCTGTCTTCGGTTACTTCAGGACAGTTCATGCCCTTCGTGCATACATCCGTACGGCTTGCACCCGGACTCCTCCTCACGGGAGAATATACCCACGGCGTGAATGCCAAAGGAATCCTTAACTGGCGTCTGCCCTCCGACATTCAGTTTGAAGTGAATTATACCCGGTACGACAAAAACCAGACTGCCATCAACACCAACTACGTGGAAGAAAGACGGATCACCATGTCCATTCCCCTCAGGATGAAGCGGCTATCGCTTTTTTCAAGGGTGGCGCTCAACCAGATCATCATGCCGACCACACGCTATACCACAGCCGAATTGCTGTTGTCAGGGAACTTATGGGGCGTGAACACCAATATGACCACGTTTGCCACTTTTTCCCCTTTTTCCAAAACGAACATTTTCAGTTCACTTTCCCTGTCCGTAAGACTTCCTGCTTCCTTTATTATTACCCCGCAAACACAATTCAACTATACCCAGGGCAAATTTGTGTCTGCAAGGATTGCACTGGAAAAAAGGTTGTTCAACAACGGGTATATAAACCTGTCCTTTGAAAGGAATTTCCTAAACGCCATAACCAATCTGGAAGTTGGGCTACGTTACGATTTCTCCTTTGCCCAGATCGGTATTTCCGCACGCAGAAGCAACAAGACCTATTCATTTGTCGAAACGGCAAGCGGAAGCCTCATGGCTGATGCACGTTCAAAATATATCGGAGTCAGCAACCGCAGCAGCGTGGGAAAAGGCGGGATGGTACTCTATCCTTTCCTTGACCTGAACTGGAACGGCCAGAAAGACGAGGGGGAACCCAAGGCATATGGCATGGAAGTCCAGGTTAGCGGCGGAAGGATCCAGTACAAGGAAAAAGACACCCTCACACGCATTTACGACCTGCAACCTTACGCAGAATACCTGGTTACCCTGAACGGGAGCAAATTTGACAACATCACATGGCGCATGCGCAACCAGACCCTGAGCGTTACAGTTGACCCCAACCAGTTCAAGCGCATAGAAGTCCCCGTCGTGGTAGTGGGAGAAGCTTCAGGACAGGTTTACCTTCGTGACCGGAACACACTGCGCGGACAAGGGCGGATCACAGTGATGTTCTACAACAAGGATACTGTGATGGTCCACAACACCCTTTCCGAATCCGACGGATACTTCAGCTACATGGGCCTGGCACCGGGCCGGTACATGGCCGCCATCGATCCTGAACAGATGAGAAAGCTCAACATGAAGTCCTCCCCGGAATACATACCATTTACCGTTGAGCCCAGCATTGACGGGGATTACATATTCGATCTGGAATTTGTGATCAGCTCAGTAGCGCCTGTTTCAGAAGAGAAACCGGAACCTCCTGTCAAAAAGGAACCCGAACCTGAGCCCGGGACCAGGCCTGTGACACCACCTGCCGCAAAACCGGTAACCCCGCCCGCGGACACGGTTGCTGCACCGGTAGCCAAACCGGCAGTCAAACCGGTAACCCCGCCCGCGGACACGGTTGCCGTACCGGTAGTCATTCCCGCCGAAACAAGACCTGTGCCTGCCCCGGAAATATCGGAACCGACAGGCTACCGGCTGCAGTTCCTTGTGTTGAACGAGCCTCTTGATGCCGGGAGCCGTCACTTCTCCAGGTTAACAGAAAGAATACCCGTACTCCGGATCTCGGTCATTCAGGGAGGGGACGGACGTTATTATTATGTGTCACAACGTTTCTCGACCCGTCGTGAAGCCCTGCACTGGATGCGTTTGATCAACGGTATGGGATGGAAAGAGTGCATACTCAGGGAAGAAACAGAAAAACCCCTCGGCAATTGAGGGGTTTTCATTTGTGGGAGCTAAGAGATTCGAACTCGTGACCCCCTGCTTGTAAGGCAGGTGCTCTAAACCAGCTGAGCTAAGCTCCCAAACGGACTGCAAAGATAAATTTAATTTTTTACCCTGCAAAAAAAGTTTTCCATCACATCGGCGACCGTAAATGTACTCCCCCCTATCAGGATCAGATCTTCGGGAGAGGCAGCCCCGCAAGCTTTTTCAAAGGCCTCTCCCACAGTCGGAACCGCTTCTCCCCGGAAACCCGCCTCCCTGCCCCAGGAGGCCAGTTCGGAGAAAGGAAGTGCCCTGGGAATGGCTGCCTGTGTAAAGAAATAGTACGCATCGGCAGGTAAGAGCGGGGCCATCGAGGCAAGATCTTTGCCCCGTACCACACCCAACACAAAGAAAAGCTCCCTGAATGATTCCCTGGACAACTGTTGTTTAAGATATTTCATGCCATGTGCATTGTGTCCCGTATCTGCGATCACTGCGGGACGGCAGGCAAGACGTTCCCACCTGCCGTGTAAGCCTGTCATGGATTCAAAATGCTCCAGCCCGGCCGTTACGGCCTCCGGATTCAGCAAAAGGGCCATGTCGGGCCGCCGTTCCCTGAGCACATCAATTGCACACAGAACGGTTTTCAGGTTTTTTTGCTGATACAGGGTATCCCCTTCCAGGCGGTACGGGACCGGGGGCCTTTCAAAAGCACGGTATAACGGAGCCCCTTTTTCTGTTGCCCGGGAAGCAATCACCGGAAAAGCCGCGGGATCATACTCGCCGGCCACTACAGGAATACCCGCTTTGATGATACCGGCTTTTTCCTGTGCGATCTCTTCCAGCGTATTCCCCAGCAGATCACAATGGTCAAGTCCGATATTGGTTATTATGGACAGGATCACCGAATCCGCTTCCAGGATATTTGTGGAATCGAGACGCCCCCCCAGACCGGTCTCTATAACGGCCACATCTGCCTTTTGCCCGGCAAAGTAATGGAATGCCATTGCAGTTGTCAAATCAAAGAATGAGGGCTGCTCTTCTTTGTTTTCCGGCATTTTTTCTTGTGCATAAAGACTGATAAAAGCAGCCACATCCGCAGCGGGTATCATCTGTCCGTCTATTTTTATGCGTTCTCTGAAATCAGTCAAATGGGGCGATGTGTACAAACCCGTACGCAGCCCCGCACTCTGAAGTACGGCCGCCAGCATATGGGCCGTTGATCCCTTGCCGTTGGTTCCCGCAATGTGAATGCTTGGATATTGTTGCTGGGGATTTCCAAGCCAGTCCATCAATGAAAGCATTCTTTCCGGATACGGCTTATACCCTTCGATCCCAACCTTTTGGTATTGGGGAAAATTCGAGATCAGAAACGAAACAGCCTCTTTGTATTCCATAACAGCGCGAATTTAGACAAAATTATTTGCTATCTTTAAAGATTAAAATCTTAAAAAATGTCAAACAATCCCAAAATTTTCGTATTGGACACCAACGTGCTGCTGCACGACCACAACGCACTCAGCAATTTCCAGGAAAATGACATTGTCATCCCCATTATCGTTCTGGAAGAGCTTGACAAATTCAAAAAAGGCAACGACCAGATCAATTTCAATGCACGTGAATTCGCTCGTGAACTGGATAAAATACTGGGAGACAAAATGCTCAACGGATGGATAGCCATGGGCCCGGACAGGGGCCGCCTTAAAGTGGAACTGGGACATCCTTTTCCGGATGTGATGCAGGATTCTTTCTACGAAGACACTCCGGACCACCGCATCCTGGTAGTGGCACAGTACATGAAAGAAAACAACCCCGACCGCAGGGTGATCCTTATAACAAAAGACGTTAACCTGCGTATCAAATCCAAGGCACTCGGGATTGAGGCTCAGGATTACCTTACCGACAAAGTCCGGGACGAGAGTATTGTCAGTTTGTCAAAAGGTGTAGTCAAGCTGAACCGTGTATCTCCCCAGGCAATGGCCAAATTGTATCAGACGCCTGAAGGATTGAGCGTAAAGGATATTAAGGTCAAAGGCGCCCACAACAATCAATATTACATATTAAAGAACAAAGACGGGTCTGCACTTGCCCGGTACGAAGCCTCTTCAAAGCGCCTGGTTCCCGTTCCCAACCACAGGGCCTATGGGATCAGTCCGCGCAATGCGGAACAGAACTTCGCCCTGGACGCATTGCTCAATCCTTCTGTCAGCCTTGTCTCGCTGACCGGGATAGCAGGTACGGGGAAGACACTTCTTGCACTGGCAGCAGCTATTGCCCAGGAAGATGATTTTGACCAGATCCTGCTTTCCAGGCCTGTGATCCCCCTGAAAAATCAGGAAATGGGATTCCTCCCGGGAGACATAAAAGAAAAACTTGCTCCCTACATGCTGCCCCTGATGGACAATCTGAGTGTGATCAAGGGAAGCCTGAAGGCAAACAGCCGTGAATACATTCGTATTGAAGAAATGCTGAAGAATGAGAAGCTGCTTATTTCACCGCTTGCGTACATACGCGGGAGGAGCCTGTCCAAGGTGTTTTTCATTGTAGATGAATCCCAAAACCTCACACCCCATGAGGTCAAAACCATAATTACCCGCGCAGGGGAAGGCAGCAAACTGGTCTTTACCGGAGATATTCACCAGATTGACCAGCCTTACCTCGATATGCATTCGAACGGACTTACCTATCTGACTGACAAAATGTTGGGACAGGATCTTTTTGCTCACGTGAACCTTGTCAAGGGGGAGCGGAGCCGATTGGCAGAAGTTGCCGGCAATATATTGTAACTTTTTTATAATTTTGCAGCCCCCAACCTGATATTTATCAATAATCTAACCTTATACAATTTTTTATGTCAGAAATCAAACGAGTTTACAGCTTTGGCGGAAAAACTGCCGACGGTGACGGTTCAATGAAAAATCTGCTGGGTGGCAAAGGTGCCAACCTGGCGGAGATGTGTTTGCTGGGAATCCCTGTTCCCGCAGGATTTACCATAACCACGGAATGTTGTACCGAATATTACGACCTGGGGTGCAATTATCCCAAGGGGCTGGCCGGAGAAGTCGCCCAGGCTTTGAAGAAGACTGAAGACATCATGGGGTCCCGTTTTGGTGATCCCGAAAATCCCCTGCTGGTATCCTGCCGCTCGGGCGCAAGAAGTAGCATGCCGGGCATGATGGAAACCGTATTGAACATTGGCCTTTGTTCAGCGACCATTCCCGGACTGATCAAAAAGACAGGCAATCCGCGTTTCGTCTACGATGCGTACCGTCGTCTCATTATGATGTATTCAGATGTAGTGATGGAAAAAGCCGAAGGCATCGAACCAGCCGAAGGCAAGGGAATACGCCTTCAGCTGGACAGCTTGCTGCACCAGATGAAAGCAGACAAGGGATACAGGAACGACACGGAACTTACTGAAGAAGATCTGATCACACTGTGCGACATGTTCAAGAAACGCGTTGTCCAGATACTCAGCAAACCTTTTCCTGACGATGCTATGGAACAGCTTTGGGGCGGCATTGGTGCCGTTTTCAAATCATGGAACGGAAAACGTGCCATTTCCTACCGCAGGATAGAAGGCATTCCCGATGAATGGGGTACTGCCGTTACCGTTCAGTCCATGGTGTTCGGCAATATGGGGGACAACTCGGCTACCGGTGTGGCCTTTTCCCGTAACCCGGCTACCGGGGAAGCCAAATTCTACGGAGAATGGCTGGTTAATGCCCAGGGTGAAGATGTGGTTGCGGGTATCCGTACGCCCAATCCCCTGAACGAATCTACCAAGAACGATCAGAACAAACATCTGCATTCCCTGGAATCATCCATGCCCAAAGTGTATGGGGAACTCAACCAGATCCAGAAAAATCTGGAAGCCCACTTCCGGGACATGCAGGATATTGAATTTACCATTCAGGACGGACGTTTGTGGATGCTTCAGTGCCGCGTGGGGAAACGCACCGGTGTGGCCGCTCTGAACATGGCGATGGACATGTTGCTGGAAGGACTTATTGACAGAAAGACCGCCGTCATGCGTGTAGCTCCCTCGCAACTGGATGAACTTTTACATCCCATATTAAATCCTGCCTCCGAAAAAGCGGCCGAAGTGGTAGCCAAAGGGTTGCCTGCCGGTCCGGGGGGAGCTGTGGGACAGATCGTATTTACCGCCGAAGATGCCGTTAAGTGGAACAAAGCGGGTAAAAAGGTAATCCTGGTCAGGGAAGAGACCAACCCGGAAGACGTGGAGGGAATGCGTGCCGCAGACGGTCTGCTCACCGCGCGCGGAGGGATGACTTCCCACGCTGCACTGGTGGCCCGTGGATGGGGCAAATGCGCCATTGTTGGTTGCGAAGCTGTACACATTGACCTTACCAGACGGGTGCTCACCATCAACGGCAAAAAATATACCGAAGGGACCGTTTTCAGCCTGAACGGGACACGTGGGTTTGTATACGACAAAGCCATCGAAACCATGGACGCCTCTGAAAATCCGAGGTTCCAGGAATTCATGAAGATGGTGGATTCTTTCCGTACCATGGGGGTCCGCACCAATGCCGATACTCCTGAAGACGCGCGGATGGCGCTGAACTTCGGAGCCGAAGGGATAGGCCTCTTCCGTATAGAACATATGTTTTACGGATTGAATTCCGAGGCGCCCCTAAGTAAACTTCGCAAGATGATCCTTTCTGACACCGTAGGAGAAAGAAAACTGGCGCTCCATGAGCTGGCTCCCTATGTGAAATCTGCCGCCAAGGAAACCCTCCGGGTCATGGACGGACTGCCCCTTACCTTCCGCCTGCTGGATCCTCCCCTGCACGAGTTTGTTCCGCAGACGCACGACAAACAAAAAGAACTGGCCAAAGATCTGGGCATCTCTGTGGATGAAGTAAAAATACGCGGAGAACAGCTTCACGAGGTCAATCCCATGATGGGACACCGCGGCGTGCGCCTTGGCGTATCTTATCCCGAGATCTCGGAAATGCAGTTCCGTGCCATTTTCACCGCAACGGCAGAATTGATCAAGGAAGGGCACAATCCCAAACCCGAGATCATGATCCCGGTAACGGTAACGGTTAAGGAACTGGATGATCAGAAAGTGATTGCCGACAGGGTACATAAGGAGGTTCAGGATCAGTTTGGTATTGCTTTCGAATACCTTTACGGCACCATGATCGAAATCCCGAGGGCAACCCTGGTAGCTGATGATATGGCCAAAACAGCCCAATTCTTCTCTTTTGGAACCAACGACCTTACACAGATGACTTTCGGCTTTTCGAGGGATGACATCGGCTCTTTCATGGGTGAGTATATCCACAAAAAAATACTCCCCTTTGATCCCTTCCAGCATATTGACGAAAAATCCGTAGGCAAGCTGATTGAAACAGCCATCCTGGGAGGCCGGGCCACCAATCCCGCTATCAAACTGGGAATTTGCGGTGAACACGGAGGCGACCCCCAATCAGTACGTTTCTGTTACAAAATGGGACTGACATACGTATCCTGTTCGCCTTTCAGGGTTCCCATAGCGCGTCTGGCAGCAGCGCAGGCAGCCATAACAGAAGGCTGAATGACAGTCAGTTGAACAAAAAAAGGCTCCCCTGGGAGCCTTTTTTTATACCCGTTTCTTTTTTCTATCTTTGCAGTTATGAAAACCATACTTATTACCGGAGGCGCGGGCTTCATAGGAAGTCATACCGCTGTTGAACTCATACAGGCAGGATATGAAGTGATTGTGGCAGACAACCTGTCCAACGCCGATACTACATGCCTGGAAGGTGTAGAAAAAATTACCCGAAAAAAGATCCCGTTCCATAAGGCGGATTGCTGTGACAAAAGACAGCTGAAAAAGATTTTTGAAGAGCATGCCATTGACGGAGCCATTCATTTTGCCGGTTATAAGGCCGTTGGGGAAAGCGTGTACAAGCCGCTAATGTATTATCACAACAACCTGACTTCTTTCATGACTTTACTTGAGATTATGGTGGAGAACGGTGGCGGCAACGTGGTATTCTCTTCATCTGCCACCGTTTACGGACAGCCCGATATACTGCCTGTCACGGAAGAAACCCCCCGCAAACCGGCAGCAAGTCCCTACGGGAACACCAAGCAAATCTGTGAAGACATCCTGGCCGATGCCGTTAGGGCACACCCCACTCTTAAAGGCATCATCCTGAGGTACTTCAACCCCATCGGCGCACATGCCTCGGCCATGATAGGCGAATTGCCGCGCGGAGTCCCCAACAACCTGGTACCCTTTATCACGCAAACGGCTGCAGGGATCCGTGAAGAACTGCAGATCTACGGGAACGACTACAACACACCGGACGGCACTGCCCTCAGGGATTACATCGATGTAGTGGACCTGGCCGCTGCACACGTCTCTGCACTGAAGCATATGGTCAGAACCGACCGGACAGGTTCCTGCGACATATTCAATGTAGGTACAGGCAAGCCAATTTCTGTCATGGAGCTGGTGAACAAATTCCAGGCAGTAAACAAGGTTCCTGTGAAATACAGGATTACCGGACGGCGCGAAGGAGATGTGGAAGCGGTTTGGGCTGACACCTCCCTGGCCAACACGGTGTTGGGCTGGAAAGCTGCATGTTCCGTTGAACAGACACTTGAAAAGGCCTGGGCCTGGGAGAAAAGGCTTCGCGGGATAAAATAAACAATACGATCATGAAAACCCGTATGGTGCCCGACAGATTTTTAAATCATCAACTGGGCAGAGCCCATGACAAATGGGAACAATCCCTGCAGAGGGGAGGCGATTTTATTCCTTCAGAAGACAAACCGGATGATACACGCTCCCAGTTTTACCGGGATTATTCCCGAATCCTCCATTGTACTTCCTACAGGCGGCTGAAACATAAAACGCAGGTTTTTTTCGCCACCCAGAACGACCATATATGTACCCGTATGGAACACGTGAACCATGTGGTGTCTATCAGTTACACGATCTCCAAATTCATGGGCCTGAACACGGAACTGACACAAGCCATAGCATTGGGGCACGATTTGGGACACAGTCCATTCGGTCACGAAGGGGAAACACTGCTTTCAGAGATCATGCAGCAATGGGACGGATCTTTCTGGCACGAAAAGAACGGATTGTATACCGCTGACAAAATCGCTACCCTGCCCAATGCCTCCAACATGCACAAAAACCTGCGACTGACTTACGCGGTTCGTGACGGTATCATATCCCATTGCGGTGAAACGGATGAAAACGGACTGTTCCCCCGACCCGGCGCCATTGACCTGGAACAGATCGAAAGGCCCAATCAATACATGCCCTTTACCTGGGAAGCCTGCGTAGTAAAACTTTCGGACAAGATCGCCTACCTGGGAAGGGATATTGAAGATGCCATCGAACTGAACCTGCTGGAGCCGGACAGGCTGGAGGAGCTGAACAAACTGATGCGAAAGATACCCGATTCCCCGGGGGTCGTCAACAACACGGCCCTGATAGAGCTGTTTATCAAGGACATCTGCAGGAATTCCTCTCCCGAAGAAGGCATGCATTTCTCTCCCAGGTATTTCAATCTGCTGGTAGATGTAAAAGAGTTCAACTACCGCCATATCTATTACCACCCCCGTCTGCTCTACTATAAAGAGTACGCCCGGTGCATCATCCATACGATATTTGATTTTCTGGACGGATTTTACGGAAAAGACGTGCTGGAACAGATTGCTGCCAACACGTCAAAATTTCCTGTCCTGCTCAGATACTTTCATGAGTGGCTCATCAAATACAGTGCGGTTGATTTGACAGAAAGAGATAAGGCACATTTCAGCAATGACATCATATACGACATTGCCGACCAGATTCAGTACCGCAGGGCGGTGATCGACTACATTGCAGGAATGACGGACAATTTTGCCATCCGGGTCTATCACGAGATCATATCTTTCTAAACATCGGCCATCAGACCGGCAAACAAAATGGTGCCGGTACTTTGTTCCCTGATGAAATACAGGAACGGTCTGTCCGCATGGAACGGTATGGTTTGTCCGGGTCCGGCCGAAGTGAGCCTGAAACCGATGGTCGTAACGGCTGCTGCTTCCGTTCCTTCCTCATCTACCTTGATGTACGTGTTTTGCTTTAGCAGATCAATGAACAGAGGAATATCACTGATATTGATAAAATCGGCCCGTGAAGGATCAAAAGCGGAACCCATACCCATGCGTGTCAGCACGGGGATCATATACTCTTCCGAATCAAATTCCAGTTCAAAACGGGGAATACGTAAATTCAGCTCTGCAGCTGAAAGTCCGTTTATCCAGCCTTTCCACTGATCCCAGGTAAGTGAAGTGGCCACATCCATCACGGATATCCCGGTGTCAGGCAATACGATGATCATACTGTAAGCCTGGTTCCCGTAGGGAATTTCCGCAACGGAAACCTTGTTGCCCCTGGTATAGCGAAAATCTTCGGTCTGTTCCATATAGGTGACCGTCCGGGTAGTTCCGGACAGGGACTGGAACGAGCCCTGCCAGCTTACTTCCTTATCAAATGTGTTTTTCCACTTGCCCTTGAAATACAGGGCATTGGTGTAAAGCAGCATGTAATCGGCCTGAATCTCGTCAATAACTTTCCTGATGAGATTGTTGGTGTTGTCAGCACACCACTTGTTGATCACACCGGGTGCTGAAGGATCTCTGAAGTCCAGTTTGTTAACCGATGCCTCATAATACGATTGCAGCGCACTGATGAACGGGCTTTTCACAGGAAATGTCTGCTCAATCCATACCGCATTGGCAACCAAAAGGTTAACCGTGTTATCCACCTTTTTTAGAGCAGGGACAAGGTGTTTGTAGAAACCGTTCATATCGGCCATGGAAAACGATTCAAAGCCAAGGGTGGCCTTCATGTCTTCCAGTGTGGGCCCGGAAGCCCCGTTGGTTACGGCCGACAATGCCAGTGACGCGCTTAACGGGGAAATGAAAAGGTTCTTTCCCCCAAGCTCCCGGCTCATTTCCCGGAAAAGATCAATGGCAAACACATTGCCGTTTTCCAGGATGTCCTGCTGTACTTTGGTCAGAACAATATCTTCCCTTTCTTTGGGATCGTTCCATTTGGAACAGGATAACGTGACAGGCCCGGCAAGGACGGCTACGATCAATACATGCATCAGGGATTTCATAGACATAAGATTTAAATACATACTTAAAATGCATGAAAACCTTTGATACTGCATCCACTTTCAAAAAAAATGCCGTCCTCCCGGGATGTCACCGATGTGAGGCGGGAAAACCTACAAAGGAGAAAAATCTTCTTTTCCTGCCCCGCAAAGCGGACAAACCCAATCATCGGGAATATCCTCAAAGGCAGTTCCGGGAGCTATTCCATTGTCAGGATCTCCTTCAGCCGGGTCATATACATACCCGCACAAATCGCATTCATACTTTTTCATAAAAAATTCATTTAAGGTTAAAAATATAGGTTCATTTCATTGAACAAATACTGTGCCTTTGCGTATTTTTCGATGATCCACAAAGCATAGCGGATATCAAGGGTCACGCACTTGTTGAGTTCGGGGTGAAAAAACGTGTCAGCGGCCAGGGATTCCTTGTTCCCGTCAAAAGCAAGCCCTACCAGCCTTCCCCGGTCATCCATCACGGGGGATCCTGAGTTACCTCCTGTTATGTCAAGATCGCACAGGAAGTTCACGTGCATCCTTCCGGTTTTTCTGTCAGCCCACCGTCCCCAGTCCGCTGTACCGAGTACCTCCCTGAACGGTTCTGTGATGCGAAACTCGTAATCGGAAGGATTCCATTTGTCCCATAGACCCTGCGTGGTACTGAACCAGTTGTACATAACACCATCCTGGGGATACAGCGGCCCCACCGTCCCGTAAGTGAGCCGCATGGTCATATTGGCATCGGGGTACTGAGACCTGTTCCGTGCCTTTCTGAATGCGTACAAGGCTCTTCCGTATTGTGTTTCCAGATTCCTTAGTTCCAGATCTCCCAGGATCTTTTTTTCTTCCGCGTTATATAGCTGGATCCCGAAACTTGCGTTAAGCCGGCATGCGGGATCTTCCAGCACCCGGTCTATATGCCGGGGATCCAGAAAATACCTTTCAAAACTCTCCCTTGTCCGGAACACCGAATTTTCAAATATATATTCGGCCAGTTTGCCGGTATCTCCTTCATTCTCCTCGTAACGGGACAACAGGTAGTCACCCCAGAATTTACGGGGAACACGCGTGCAAAAATCGGAAAGGGCCCTTACGAACCATTCCTTCTCGAGCGAAGGATGGTACCCGTCATAATACTGGATCATCCTGTCGTAGTAATTCCTGAAACCTTCCAGCCTGCAATCCACCGTATCGGATTCACTTCTTCTTGTCTCAGCCCTGAGACCGGCAACCCGCCGGGCCATCAGAAGAAACTGGGACGAGATGAGCGTCTGCCGGTACCATTCCCTTGCCGCTGCGATTTCCTCCGTAGCAGCGTAAGCATGTTCCATATCCCTGAGCAGGGACCCCCACTTTTCTTTCGTCAGGGGATCCGAATCAATCCACTGTTGCAGAAGCGCTTCCTCTTCTTCCCGGGATTCCGCCACACGATGTCGTACAAGACTGAGCACTTCTCCGGCCCTGAGTTCAGATACGTTAGAAATACTGAAATGGGTATCGGCATAACGCAACCGGATAGCCGGGTCCTTTTCCATCCAGTTTCTCATGATCTCCAGGCGGGCACCTGTGGCCTGAACCAAAACGGGATAAGTTACCGACTGCATTTCACAGATACCGAATGAAGAGTTGTACCTGTTTGTCCTGTAGGGATATCCCATAGCCATCACAAAATCCCCGTTACGCACACCCCGGGCGTTGATCGTCAATTTGGCGACCGGGACGAGGGGGACGTTTTCCGGATCGTATGCAGCAGGAGCACCGTCAGGCGCCGTATATACCCTGTAGAGTGCAAAATCCGCTTTCTGCTGAGGCCATGCCCAGTTGTCTGTTTCTCCTCCGAAAGCCGCTATGGATACGGGGGGGGCCCCCACCAGGCGGACATCGCCGTATTTCTGATAGCAATACATATAATATGAAGATCCGTTCCACATAGAGGCACACATACTTTCATACCCTGTCCGTTCCTGGTATTCTTTTTCCAGTGTGGCGTACATCCTTCGGGCAGGTAAAGAATCCCTCAGCTCCAGAACCCTGTCGGTCACATCAAATACCTTTCGAAGAAAGTATACGCTTTTCCCGGGGACCGGTTTTTCTTCCGAGGCATTCCTTGCCCAGAAACCTTCTTCCAGGTAATTGACCTCATCGGTACTGAAGGAATGAATATCTGAAAAGGCACAGTGATGGTTTGTGATCAGCAAACCCTTATCGGAAATGATCGAACCGGTACATCCGAAATCCATGGAAACTATAGCATCCGACAATGTGACCCTGTCATTGTCGAAAATCAGCGAAGGATCGGTTTTCATCCCTGTTTTCTGCATCTGTCTTATAAGGTTTTTTTCCAGAAGGTTGACCAGCCACATACCTTCGTCTGCACCCAAGTGGTTGCATAACAAAGAACCTAAAATGAAACTTAATACTATTTTTTTCATATACATCAGAATAATACGCCGATATTCAACCCGGCAGAATGAAATGTCCTGTTGGCTGCAGAGAGGGAACGCATGTACCTGTATCCTGTTTCGGCAAACAGGTTCAAATTCCTGTTCCGGCCTCCAAAAAAAATAATCCTGAGCCTGAGCCCGGCGGAAAGGCGCGGGGATGTCATGTACTCATTTTCCTTCGCGGCCTGTTCCCTGAGGAAAAACTGATCAGGGTTTTCAAATCCTATGCTCTGCAGGTCTGCCGGATCCGGTAATGCTTCAGGATCTGTTGCCGTCAGGCTGCCGGTTCCGTATGAGAATTCGGGTGACAGATCAAGCATCGCATGTTTCAGGGACCAGTTTTTTGTCAGGTTCACAAAGGCATCCAGCCGGTCCCATGATCGTTGTACCGACACAGGATACCTGACCCACTGCTGCATGAACTGCATCCGGTTCATACCGGCAGAAAACCTCCAGGAATCATAACTTTCGTTACGCGGGACCCTGTACGAGTAATTGAGACCCATAACGAAGGTTTCCTGTACAAAGGAAGGGATCGAACCATATTGTACCCATTCCCAGAGCCGGGACGCTTCGTTTAGCTCCTGCCGCTGCACGGGCAGGTATCCTGTGAGCCCAACGCGGGAAGCTTCTGCCACAAGCCTGTGACGTTCCCCGTAATATAAAATAAGTGTGTTTTCCCACGACCACTCCCGGACATCTCCGAATTTTTTAGCCAGTACTACGTCTTCACGCTGGCTCTGGTCCCTGAATCCGGCGGAAAAATGGTCGTACAGAGAAAACTTTCCGACGGTATACTGGGCTGTCAGCCCGCCACCGTAAAGATGATCCTTCAGCAGACGTGTCCGGGGTGCGGACGTCGTGAAAACCTGCCGGGTATTGAACCACAAGCCGGAAAACGAGAACAGTATCTTATTGGTACTTGTCTCTACCTGAGTGAAGTCCACCTGCTCGGTGATGCGGCGAAAATACAGATGAGCCCCTATACGGGCCGGACCGCTTTGATAGACAAGAGAAGGTGAAATCTCAAAATCCATGTACAGGTCACTGTTCCTCAAGTCCCTGTGTTTTGCCCCGCTCCGGGCGTTGTAGGACAGAGATCCTCCCAGTGTCAGCTTTTTTGAGACCGGGACCGCAACGGCAGCATGCATCCTGTACGTTTCCAGTGCATAGGCGCCAGCCACGCTGTCAGCAAGCATAAAAGGCGTTTTGTACGGATCCTGCAAACCCAGCCACTGCTGGTCCTTTCTTGACTGGTATTCATACTGGAACGATCCGCTCAGGAAAACATTTCCCCTATGGACGTAGGATCTTGTCTGCAATCCGAAAGTGTTGCAGGAAACCGGATCGTAAACGTTCCTGAATGAGCCGCCTCTGTAGGTACCGTAAAGGGAAATATCTGAATAATCCCTCCCCGAGAAAGCCATGCCTGCCACATTTGATCTGTTCAGCCACGGATTGTCCCATAACAACTTCTCCAAATCCTGGGCCTGTGCGCGGGAAAAGTGTCCTGCCAGGACGACAGACAGAAGAAAGAGGGTCTTTTTCATTTCCATAACGGTTTTAATACAGGTGCCGCCGGAACATCTCCCAGGAAATCTTCGGCTGAATTGTTGGTATCGCTGTATATGACGCGTCCTCCGGGTAATGTCTCACTGATTTTCCGTATGACCGATGTCCCCCTGTTGGGGCCCTGCTGCAGCCAGGTATATCCGGCATCTACCGACGTAGGTTGCCGTTTGAGAGCACTTGCCGGATTCTGCACGCATTCCACCCCGTCCAGTATCCACGAACGGTGTATGTGCAGGTACTTCAAGCCGCTGCTGCTCCCCGGCTGATAATTTTGCCAGGTTGCCGCATCTTCCAGCCACCTGGTCACTCCCATAACCGGGCGAAAAATGACAGGGGCAGGAGAGTGAACACTCATGGTATAGGCTGTCCCCTGACCCGCAAAAATTCTTCTGAGGGCAGGTACGTCGGGATGCTTTTCATGATTGGGCAAAGCCTCGTCATAAAAACCGAAATGAGCCTTCGACAGGTCCAGTCCCGGGAAACTGCGCGACGTGTGGTCCACGGCATTGAACGCCAGCACAACAGATTCACCGGGACCCAGAGGATAATCTGTTCCGCTTCCGGGTATCATCCAGGTCATCTGAAACAAGCCAACCGTATCCCGGCCCATCCAGGGATTGTTGGAAACCGTCGAATTGGCCGGAGCCAGGGCTCCTATGCAAAGAGAATCCAGGTAATACACCTGATCGGTATTGTTGTAGAGTTCCAGGAACTGGTCTTTGGTGTAATTGGCCCCTTCCAGTGTCCTGCTTCCTGCATAATAGACCTGCCTGAATATGATGCCGCCAGACAGGGCCATGTCAAGTTTCAGGGAAAAAGATGATGTTTCGGAAGGAAGGGCAAGAAATTCGGGATGTGAGGCACTTACAGAAAAACCTTCCGTATAGATGGCAGATACCAGCAGTGTATAGCGACCCGGGCTCACCTTGAGGGATGCATTTCCCGAGGCATCTGCATATGTCTGGTAAAAGACGGGTTCTTCAACACCCTGTGCCCTGACCTTAATGAGCGTCATATCGAGTCCCGGCTGTTCGCCGGGAGCCTGAAGTGAAACGGTAATGACCGAATACCGGGGCTCCACTTCCAGACAACCCGTAAGGAAACCGGCCAGAACCAATCCGGCGAGCAGGGAAAGCATATGGCATCTTTTACGGTTCATTCTCATAAAGTAAATTTCACCTCGGCCCCAAAATAGAACGGCAGGTTGCGGGCATAAGCAGTCCGGGATATCTTTTCGGTCACCAACTGATCAAAATTCAGAAAGTTATTGGCATAAAACGAGACCGAAGCCCATTTCCCGATTTCTTTTGTCAGACGCACGTTCAGTATCCCGTAAACAGGATAGCGGGAACCCTGGTAATAGGTTGCCTTGTTGGTTGTGCCTATCAGTTCGCGGTACCTTATGTCGTTTTCCATTTCCTGGGTAAAAGGGATCACGTTACCGCTCAGGTCCATGATATAAAGGGGATTTACCCGCTTTGTCCATTTGTCGTCAAGATAAGCCCACTGGCCCGAATACCGGGAACCTTTGTCATCGTAGTAATATGTCTGCACCTGGTTTCCCCATTCACATATATAGGATGTCCTGTCCATGAGCACCAGCTGTGCCGTCAGTGTCACGACCATTCCCACCCGGGGAAGGTGTGTTATGAACCTGATATTGGTATTAAGACGTTCTCTCCGGGAACCGGTGGAAGTCTTGTTCCCCCCGGCGTAAAAGCCTGCATAGGGGTAGGGTCTCCCGGCCAATTGTGTGCCCACGGTAATGGCTCCCTGCGATTCGTCCTGTGTTGTTACGTTCAGATATGCCCCGTTGACAGAGATGGTGGTTTGTAAGGCCCTGATCTCGGGAAAATCCACCGTAAACTCTACACCCCATTTCTTTTGAGCAATATTGTTAACCGGTTTCTGGTAAGAAAGGAAAACAGTGTCCCTGATCAACGGGAGAGACACCCCGTCAACGTATACCGCCCCGTCACTGTACTGGGGTAGTTTACCGGAAGGTATTTCAATCCGGGCCGGACTTCCGTTGTCCCACACATAGCCGTAACGGTTATACGTAACCGGGATTACCTGTGTGGAAAATCCGTATCCGTTTACCATATTCTCGTGAAAGAAAACCAATGTTCCCGCAACATCCAGGATGTTGAAATCAGCCCCTGCCTCGAAATTGGTGCTTTGTTGCAGTTTCAGCCCGGGATTTCTTACCTCTTCTTCCAGTCTTCGGGTAGTGAAAAGTACCATCCCCACACCGTTGTCGTCAATATCGTTATAAGAAAAGGAAACCACATCCAGATACGTCGGCTCGGGATAAAGGTACACCATGGATGGCATCTTGTATGTCATCCCCCATCCGGCCCTGAAACCGAGTTCTTTGAAGCCTTCTTGCCTTTTGATCAACTGCAGGCGTGCATTCAGCCTGGGTTCGGTCGAGAAATAAGTTTCCAGGCTGAATCGTTCATCGGGCAGGATCCCGTTGAACCTGGCTCCGGCCTGGATTTCCAGGGAACGTGTTCCTCCCAGCTGGAATGACACTTTGTCTTCCACAAACAGACTGTAACGGTTCAGGAAGGGAATGTCCCTGAAGGAACGTTCCCTGAAAGTGGACGATGACAGATCCGGCGCCAGATACGGATCAAAAACCTTGCCTTCTCCCCTGTTCCCCCTGGAAGTCCATTCCACGCCCGCAAGCGCCTTGTTGGTTATGTTCCCGTATTTCCCGTACAGATTCCCGACCAGGCGTGCCTGAACATTAACGGGCATACCCAAAATACGGAGGTCGGAATAATAACGGTACGGTGTAAAGAACCCGGTGTTTTCCCCGGAGGACAAAGCCAGGGACTGCGGTACGCGACCCTGGCTTCTGTAAGTTTTTTCCTGTGAATACTGCGAGGTTACATCTCCCGCAACCATGAATTCCAGGTTGGTGATCCATTTTTTATTCAGCCTGACAGTCCCGTTCATGTCGAGCCCTATTCCCAGGTCGGTATCACGCGAGATGTTGTCCAGAAAATTGTCGGGATCGGTTCTGTTGTCCGCATCTGCGTAAATCAGCCGTAAACGGGTCTGAAAGGTAAGCGCCTTCCTGACAGTCTGTGAATAACCGATCCGAAAATTCACCCTTCTGAACACATCTGCCGGAGTCCTGACATCTCCGTAGGAGAGGGCGTAGTCTCCGTCTATGTTCAGAACACCCCTGTCAGGTCCCAATGAAAATCCCTTTCCCGCATACACCTGTTTCAGACGCGGATCGGCCTTCAGGCGCACCTGCCAGGGAGCCACGCCCGATCGGGTTTTCACGATTACGGCACCAGAGGTCAGGTCTCCGTACACTGCCGAAGGGATCCCCCGGATAACTTCTACAGATTCAATATTATCGGTAGCTATCTGTCGGGCATCCAGACCTGAGCCGGCAGTTGACTCACCCGCTGTACCAATGGTTGATGTTTTTCGTACCTGCAGGTTGGCATCATTGGACAGGGTAACGCCATCCATGATGACAGCTGTTCCGAATGCGTTTGCGTTGTTAGACCCAATATCTCTTATAGTCAATTGGTTCACCCGGTTTAAACCGGGATTTTCCGTGAGGTTTCCCGGGATCAGCTGCATAATATCCCTAAGGCTCGATGGCTGCACATGGTCGAGGGCCTGTTTTTCAATACGTGAGGAGGAATTCAGACCTCCTCCTTCCTTTGCCGTAACAACTACTTCTTCCAACCTCAGGCTTGCCTCGGCTATCTGTAGTTCCAGCCCGCTGATATGATCCCCTACCTGCAGCGGAAAGGTTTTTTTGACATATCCCAGGATTTCCACCCGGAAGGTGTGCGCTCCTGCGGGCACCATAGACAAACGAAAACTTCCGTCCGCGTCCGAAATGCTCCAAAGACCTGTTTCTTCGACCAATACGGTCGCATAGGGAACAGGATCCCCTGTGTCCAGGTCGCGTACCATTCCGGAAACGGTAAATGTCTTCTGTTGAGCCTCACCTGCTATCCCTCCGGAAAAGAAAAGCAACAGGAACAGAATGGATATTTTGGCGTATCGGTACAACAGCTTCGGGTTATTGAATAAGTAATGTAAAAATAGTACTTTTTTTGTACTTTTGTTTCAATGAAACGATTTTCGCAGATATTGCCCTTGATGGCCGCAGCCATGATTATTGTTGCAGTCAGCTACAGTTGCAGGGAGACCTCACAGGAACCCGAATTGTCTTTATCTGCCCAAATGATCCGTTTGCCTCAAAGCGGAGGATGGGTTGATTTCATCGTGTACACAAATGTGGACTGGACTTTGGATAATCCGGAAGGATACGATATTGTGCCGGTATCGGGGTCAGGTAGCAGCTCTGTGCGACTGACGGTTAATGAAAATCCAAACCTTGGAACCGAACTTGAGGGTTCCTTTTCCATAAAGGCCGGAGTACTTAGCCAAACCGTTCAGGTGGTCCAGGCAGGGATCCCTCCTTACCTGGAGGTTACACAGACCCTGCTGGAAAATGACTACAGAGGAGGTGTTTACAGGATCGGCATTACTTCCAACATGCCGTGGGAAGCTCATTCCGGTGAGGCGTGGTGCAGCCTTTCACCCGAAACAGGGAACGGGGACGGGGTGCTGGAAATCAGCTGTGAAGAAAACACCGGCCTTCAGACACGTTCTGCCGTCATTTCAGTATATAATATCAGTCTGAACATCAAAAGGGACATAACGCTTACCCAAACCGGCTTTGTTGCCAACGACAGGATGCTGGACAGCCTGGCACTTGCCGAGTTCTTCCTGCTGACAAACGGGGAAACCTGGACAAAGAACCGTTGGGATCTGCTTGCCCCCATGCACACATGGGAGGGCATCCGTTTGAACGGGCAGGGCCGTGTCGATTCTCTTTCCATAGCATCCGGCGTGATTACCCTGCCGGGACCCGTTCCCTCCTGTCTGGGAAGACTTGCCGCCCTTGAATACCTTACCCTGAACGGGAACGGATTTACCGGTACGTTACCCGAAAGTCTGGGAGATCTTACAGCTCTCAAACGGCTCAGCATTACCTCCAATCCGGGAATTACCGGACCGTTCCCATCCTGGATCGGGAAGCTTGAATCAATGGAAAGACTCTCTTTCAGCAGCATGACGGGTCTGACAGGACAACTTCCCGAAGCTCTTTTTGAACTGACAAACCTCACCGACCTGAACCTGGTAGGTTGCACAGGACTGGAAGGACCCATCCCCGCGGGCATCGGCAACCTGACACTTTTAACAAACCTGCAGATGAGCAACGTCCCCTTCTCGGGGACATTGCCTAAAGAGATGGGGCAGCTGACAGCACTCCGGAACCTGGGACTTTACAACACAAAACTGGAATTACCCATTCCTGACGAATTTTTTACATTGAAGAATCTGGCTTCGGTGCTGTTCCAGCAGAACACCCGCTTTGAAGGCCCCCTGCCCGAAGGTTTCGGGCATATGACAACTACTTCCGATCGCCTGAGCATACGCCTGGAAAGCTGCAACTTCACGGGAAGCATTCCCGAAGCCTGGGCCAATATTCCAGACGTAACCAGCCAGCTAAGAATCCAGGGAAACAAGCTTTCCGGTACCATACCCTCTGTTGTGAAACAGCATACATGCTGGACACAGACTATCTGGAACCCGGCCCTTTATATATGCCCGCAACAGCCGGGTTACGGATTTGACAACTGTGACTGATATGGATTCCGGAAAATTACTTCGTCTTGCTCTGGCGAAAGGAGGGGACTATGCCGACCTGTATTTTCAACAGACGGTCTTTCATGACATTCTTTTAAGGGACGGTGAAGTGAATGCAGCCGGTACACACAACGAAAGTGGTCTGGGAATACGGGTGGTCAGGGGACAGAATTCCGGGTATGCTTTCACAGAATCTTCCATGCCCCGTGACAGGGAAGAGGCTGCCAGAACGGCCTCTTATATAGCTGACGGAATGACTGCCGTCAAAATACCCGCCAGGATCACGTCGCTGAACCTGCCTGACCGATACCCGGTGCAAATACCATGGGAAGGGATCTCTCCACAGGATAAAATGCCTTATCTGTACCAGCTCAACGAACGGATATTCAGTGGAGACAAACGCGTAAAAAAAGTAACAGCCAGACTGTCGGATTCCACATCCCGGATCGAATTCTTCAATTCGTCCGGTGTGTATTGCACGGACCTGCGTCCCATGGCCTCACTTGCCGTCACATGCGTCATGGAATCCGGGGGACGCAGGGAGACCGCTTCAGCATCCCGATCGTTCCGGATGGGTGGGGAATTTTTACAACCTTCTCTTATTGAAGAACTTGCTAAAGAGGTTATGCAACGTACAGCTTTTCTTTTTCAGGCTTCCCAACCCGGTGGAGGAACCATGCCCGTGGTTATGGCAGCAGGCAGCTCCGGTATATTATTACACGAAGCCATCGGGCATGCGTTCGAAGCTGATTTTGCCAGAAAGAACCTGTCCATCTTTTCGGACAAAATGGGAAAATCCATCTGTTCCAGGGAAATAACGATTGTTGACGACGGAACGATTACCGGAAACAGGGGGGCCCTGAACGTGGACGATGAAGGGGTCCCCGGACAAAAGACCTATATGGTGACGGACGGAATACTGACCTCTTTCCTGCACGACCGAATCTCGGCCCGCTTTTTCGGTGTTGAACCTACAGGCAACGGACGCAGGGAATCTTTCCGGCATATGCCCATTCCCAGGATGCGGGCCACATACATGGAAAACGGCAAGGATAAGGAAGAAGCCCTGATAGCGTCTGTAAAAAAAGGATTGTACGTGGACACTTTCAGTAACGGACAGGTGCTTATTGGAGCGGGGGATTTTACCTTTTATGTCAAAAGCGGATACCTGATCGAAAACGGAAAACTTACCCGTCCGGTCAAGGATACGAATATCATAGGCAACGGGCCCGAAGCCCTGGCAAAGATCGCCGGCGTGGCTGACAACGGGACGATAGACAACGGGACATGGACATGTGGTAAGGAGCAGAGTTGTGCCGTATCCTGTGGCATGCCTTCTGTCCTGGTCGGCTCTCTGACGGTGGGAGGGCGCATATGACAGAAAAAGACCTGTTGGAACAAATGTGCCGTTATGTCATGGAGTCGGCAATCAGAAAAGGAGCTGACCGTGTAAGGGTTACGGCCGTAAGGGATGTGTCCCGCGGCATGACGGTCCTGAACGATTCTCTGGAAAAAATTCACAGTGCCGTGGAATCGGCCCTGCATATCCATCTGTTTGTAAACGGCCGCTTTGGCACCTGTTCTACCAACCGGACAGATCCTGCCGGGATAGATACGCTGCTGGACGATGCCATTGCCTCGGTAAAGCTTCTGGCTCCCGACCCCTGCAGGATTCTGATACCGGAAGAACTCCGTTACAAAGGTCCTCCCCAGAGTTCGGCCCACAGGGGAGACATCGGGACACGGGCCGGGAAAGAGCTGTTATTTTCATGTACAGGGGCCGTTTTCGGAAAAATGGACTCCCTGATAAGCATCACGGCCGATTATGGCGATAACAGAAGGTGGCTGCACCTGTCGGATTCAGAAGGACTGAACTGTACTTCAGAAGAAACCTGGTACAGCCTTTCTGCAGAATGCTCCGTTAAAGGAGGGGGTGATACAAGGCCCTCGGACTGGGACTATCAGGGAGGCATTCATCCCGGGGCCATCCGCAAAGCATCCACTCCGCGTGAATGTGCTCTTACAGCCTATAAAAGGGCGTATGCAAAAAGAAATCCGCGGAAGGTGCCTGGCGGAAGGTATCCGATGATCGTTGAAAACCGTGTGGCTTCTACCCTTATAGCCCCTTTGATCGACGCCATTTCGGGAAGTACGCTGCAACAACAGAATTCCTTTTTAATGCATAAACTGGGAAAGCGGATCGCCTCCCCTTCACTGACCTTAACAGACGATCCGCACAGGAAAGGATTTCCCGGTTACTCATTATTCGACAGTGAGGGGATGGCAACCGCAACCAGGGTTGTCATTGAAAAAGGGCATCTGAATATGTATTTTCTGAGTACCTACTACGCAAACAAAATGAAAATGCCTCCAACCGTTTCGTCTCCCTCCCTGCTGGTTTTGCCCGGCGGAAAAGGAGATCCGGCATTTTTTGCGGATTCCGTGAAAAGTGGCATCTTTGTTACCGGATTCAATGGAGGAAACTGTAACTCGGCGACAGGCGATTTTTCATACGGAATTGAAGGATTCTTTGTGGAAAATGGCCGGATCACCCATCCCGTACATGAAATGGTAGTAACCGGGAACATGCCTGACCTTTGGGACCGGTTCCTGGCAGCCGGAAACGACGCACTCACTACTTCTGCCTGGCAGATCCCCTCTCTTTTATTCGATAACATTGAGTTCTCGGGACTCTAGAACAGATCTATGAAGAAACCATCCCTTACAGTCAGCCTTATACCCGTTATCCTGCTTGTGATCATAATTTTCACCTGTGTGCGGATCTTTGGGGACGAAGTTACCGCCGGGCCTTCCCAGTTCACGCTGTTGCTGGTTACGGTCATTGCCTTCATTATTGCAAGACTGGCATATAAGCTTACATGGTCCGGAGCGGAGGATGCCATGATCTCTCACCTTAAGAGCACCTATCCTTCCATCCTCATATTGATTTCTATCGGAGCCCTGACCGGAAGCTGGATGAGCAGCGGGATCATCCCGTCAATGATCTACTACGGACTGAAGATCATTCATCCGGCCATATTTCTGCCCCTCGCCTTTGTTATCAGCGGGACCATTTCCCTGGTGACGGGCAGTTCATGGAGTACGGTCGGGACATTTGGCGTAGCCCTTCTGGGGGCAGGTCAGATCATAGGGCTTCCCATCCCCTGGCTTGCAGGAGCTATTATCTCGGGAGCCTATTTTGGTGACAAAATGTCACCCTTGTCAGACACGACCAACCTGGCTGCTTCGTTTTGCGGAGTTCCCCTTTTTACCCATATCCGGTACATGTTGATAAATACTGTTCCCGTATTTGTTATCTGTCTTATCATTTATTCAATTGCAGGATTCCGTATCCCGACAGAGAACACGATAGACATACAGGCACAGCTGAATGCCCTGCAGAACACCTTCAACATTTCCGGGTGGCTGCTTCTTATTCCTCTTATTACCATTGTATTGGTTGTCAAGAAAGTGTCTCCCTTCATGACCCTGTTCATATCGGCGATCGCCGGGGCTGTCGCTGCCGTTCTTTTCCAACCGCAGATATGTGACAAGATCGCTTCTGGCCCCCTGGCAGCGGCAATTTCCATGATCAGCACGCATGTAGAAATTGAGACAGGCGACGCATTACTGAATAATTTGACGTCCACCAACGGAATGGCCGGGATGTTGAACACAGTTTGGCTCATTTTATGTGTTATTGCATTTGCAGGCGTGATGTCTGCTTCGGGGATGATACATGTCATCACGGAAAACCTGCTGAAGCTTATGCGTAACACCCTTTCCACCATAGCCTCCACACTTGGGACATGCATTTTCTTCAATATGACACTGGGAGATCAGTATATGGCCATCATCCTGCCCGGAAGTATGTTTAAAGACAGTTACAAGAAACAGGGCTTTGCGCCCGAGGTGCTGTCGCGGACCATAGAGGAATCGGCCACCGTAACTTCCGTACTTATCCCCTGGAACACATGTGCCGTTGCACAGTCAACAGTACTTAACGTAGCTACCATGACGTACCTTCCTTACTGCTTCTTCAACCTGATAACGCCGGTTTTTTCGTTGCTTGCGGCAGCCGTAGGATATAAAATAAGAAAAATAACCAACTAACAACTATACATTTATGACCATTTCAGAAGAAAAAGTAGTTTCATTGTCCTATACACTCGTTGTCGACGGTGACATTATTGAAACTGTAAAAGAAGACAAACCCATGCAATTTATATACGGACTGGGATACCTCCTTCCCGCTTTCGAAGAAAAACTTCAGGGCAAGAAAGCAGGTGACGATTTTTCTTTCACGCTTAGTCCGTCCGAAGGATACGGGGAAGTTGACCCCAGCGCCGTGGTGGAACTTTCAAAGGATATTTTCAAGGTGAACGGCTCTATTGAGGACGGCCTGCTTGTAAAGGACAAGATCGTTCCCATGCAGGACTCCCAGGGCAACAGGCTGAACGGGGTGATTGAGGAAATCAGTGATAATACAGTGAAAATGAATTTCAACCACCCGCTGGCAGGTTGCGCCCTGAATTTCAGCGGAAAGGTAGTGAACATTCGCCAGGCTACTGAAAAGGAACTTACAGACGGTCTTTACGGAGAACGCGCTGCCTCTTCCTGTGGAAGCGGGGGTTGTGAAGGATGTAGCGGCTGTAGCTAACAATTTTGATACCGGATGGCTATTCCCCGGGCATAAGACTGCTTCTTGTGACCGGGGCAATATCCAGTCCTGACGTCCGCCCTTCAAGCCATTTGTAATAACCGGTAATGGCGATCATAGCTGCATTGTCGGTAGTAAAACGTAAAGGCGGAATAAACATATCCCAATTTCTTTTCCCGGATTCCAGGATCATTCTGGTCCTCAGGCCACTGTTGGCAGAAACACCCCCGGCAAGGGCTACGCGTTTTATTCCGGTCATTTTCACGGCTCTTATTACTTTCTCCGTAAGAATGTCTATGAGCGTTTTCTGCAAACCTGCAGCCAGATGGGCCTGGTTACTGGCAATAAAACCGGGATCCTGAGCCTGCATATCCCTTAAGAAATAGAGGAAAGACGTTTTGACACCGCTAAAACTGAAATCAAGATTTTCTATACGTGGTCTGGCAAAAGGAAATTTTTCGGGATCTCCTTCACGGGCCAGACGATCAATTTGCGGTCCCCCCGGATATTCCAGACCAAGGAGTTTCGCCCCTTTGTCAAAGGCTTCTCCCACGGCATCGTCTATGGTCTGTCCCAATATCTCATACGCCAGCGGAGCTTTTACCTTCAGAATCTGTGTGTGTCCTCCCGAAACCAGTAGGCAGAGAAACGGGAAATCCGGTTTTCTCCCCGATGCCGGCTCCGTCCCCGTCCCGGAAGGGGAGGGGACGTCAATAAAATGACTCAGCACATGACCTGTCAGATGATTCACTTCTATGACAGGTGTTCCTGTTGACAGGGACAATCCTTTGGCAAATGATGTGCCTACAAGAAGGGATCCCAGCAAACCAGGTCCGCGTGTAAAGGCAATGGCATGAACTTCCCGGATCCCGATCCCTGCCAAATCAAGTGCCTGGCTTACCACGGGGACAATGTTCTGCTGGTGGGCCCTGCTTGCCAGTTCAGGAACCACCCCCCCATATTTTTTATGTACTTCCTGCGAAGCCATGACGTTGGATAGTAACAGTGTGTCTTTGAGCACCGCTGCCGAAGTGTCGTCACAGGATGATTCAATCCCTAAAATATATGCCATTGTATAGTGTTTGCAACTGCAAATGTGGCTATTTTTTTTGTAAATTTGTAAGTTTAGGTATTATCCATGAGGACCTTCCGGAACATATTGCGGACGCTGCTTTTTATCGTCGTTGTCACACTGGCGGGCATTTCCATAGCCGTACAGGCACCTTCCATACAAGGCAGGATGGCAGATAAAGCCGCTGCCTGGCTTTCTGAAAAGACAGGGGCCGAGGTTTTCATTGGTGAAGTCAATTACCTTCTTTTCAGCAATTTGATCATTAACGACCTGCTGATCAGGACATCCCCTTCGGACACATTGCTGCATGTCAAGAAATTGTCGGTAAGTCTGGCTCGATTCAATCCTTTGCGACAAAAGATCAGATTGCGCCGGGTGATCGTTGCCGACGGTTCATTCCACCTGGTCCTGACGGACAGCACAACCAACATAGAATCCCTGTTCCCTGTTGCAGGAAGTCAGGACACACTGAGTCAACCGTTCCGCTGGGAGATCCGGGCAGACAGGGTCGGCATTGAAAATTTTGCGTACCATATGATCAACACGGACCTGGGTCCTTCTCATAACAATCCTCAAAGCATTGACTTCACGGACATGCACATTAGCAGGATATATACCGATATCCGTGATGTCCGTCTGGCTGACGGAAAACTTGAAGCCCGGCTGGATCGCCTTACGGGAAATGAAAGATCGGGATATGTCATCGGACATCTTGAGGGAGATGTCACTGTTGATTCCGCACAGGCTCTGGTTGAGAACCTGGTGATCAGGGACAATCATTCCCACATAACAGCCCGTCATTTCCTGATGCATTACGGTAACGTTAAAAACCTTTCTGATTATCTGGACCGGGTAGTCATGGAACTTGATATGGACAATGCGTTCCTTTCCTTTAAAACCATAAGGTATTATGCCTGGTCTTTACCTGAAGATTTCACTCTTGCCGTCAGGGCTTCGGGAAAAGTGACCGGCACGGTCAGCAACCTGGGTGCTGACAAGCTGGACATCCAGTCAGCCTCGGGCAGGACACGGATCCTGTGCGGATTCAGAATGAAGGGCCTGCCCGATGCGGAAGAAACCACCCTTCAGATTGATATTGATTCCCTGCATTCAGAGATCAATGATCTGAACCGGGTCTTGTATTCCGTTGCCGGGGTAAAACTTGACGAAATTGAAACCCATGCCGGAAGCCTTACTCCTTTTCAGTTCAACGGCAGCCTGTCCGGTCTGCTTACAGATTTCGTGGTTGACGGAAACCTGAAAGGCGATTTCGGATCCGTGACGCTGGATTTGCTGATAAACACCAATGCCTGGGCCGACGGAGTGCTTTTATCCGGTTTAATACGTACAAAGGCCCTGGACCTTGGAGTCTTCACGGGGATTCCCGGGTTGGGAGCATGCACTTTGTATACGCAGGCAAGTGCCGTTATCCGGCCGGGGGGAATCCGCGATCTCGACATCAGGATCGATACGCTTTCCATGTCAAGCCTGGAGTTCAACGATTATACCTTCAGGGATTTCAGGATGACGGGGTCCTTAAAGAACGGACTTTTTGACGGTCGCATGAGCGCCTCGGACCCTAACCTGCATTTTTTGTTACAGGGCCGGGCCGACCTGACACGGTCATCAGGCACTTCAGCTGATTTTTTTACCAATATTGCTTATGCCGATCTGAACCGCCTGCATATATACAACAACGATTCTGTCGCGGTGCTGAGCGGATTGGTCCAGGCAGATTTTTCCCAGATCAACAACATCGGCGACATTGAGGGAACTATACACGCTTCCGGGTTGTCCTTCAAAAATTCCAAAGGCACACACAGTCTTGATTCTTTTTTCCTGGAAAGCATCCGGACGGCAGACTCCACGGCATACCGGGTAAACCTGGATTCCGATGCCCTCTTGGCCGGTTATACCGGAGGGGAAGGACTTCTGAGCTTCCTTTCCCGCATTGTGTCCGGGAATCTTGTCAGATACATACCCTCATTGTTCAACAAAGAGGAAGAAGTCCCGCCCGTTCTGTACACGGGACAGGGAGCTTCTCTGGAATTAGTCGTTCGAAACAGCGTGTTTTTTGAAGAATTGTTTATGCCGGGCTTGTATATCTCCCCCGGAACGGTCATTTGGATGGAAGATTACGGGAACGACAGTATCCGTTCGGGTGTCCGTTCCGAAAGGATCGGATACCTGGAACACAATATCAGGGATCTGAATCTCCTGGCCGTTGCCAGCAAACAGGAACTGCAGCTTGACCTGGACACCGGGGATCTTACACTGGGCACGGTGAAAGCAGATACCCTGCATGTATCAGCCCTTACGGCAGACGACACCATACATCTTGACCTGCTATACAACCGTGAACACCCTGACACAAATCATGCACGCCTGAGTTCGGACCTGCTGTTCTCGAGGTCCGACGATCAGGAAACCCCGGTGATTACTGCCTCGGTGGCTTCTGGCGGTATCATGATCAATCGAAAATTATGGACGCTTCAATCCGACAGCCTTGTGATCCGGGACGGGAAACTGGCGTTGAACAACATCCTGCTCAAGCATGATACTGCGGACAGCACCAGGGAATCGCTCAGGGTGAACGGATCTTTGTCACGGACACCCGGAGACACTCTTTTTGTGGAATTGTCCAGATTTGACGCCACTCTTTTCAATACACTGATCCCTTCCGAATATCCCTTTTCTTTCCGCGGATCTTTTACCGGGACGGGGCATCTGACCGATTTCTACGGAGACCGCAGATTTTTTGCTGACATTGTGGGGGAAGATGTTTACGTAAACGATACCCTGGCCGGAAATCTGCGGCTGATCAGTGCCTGGGACCCCCGGGAAAACCGACTGCGGCTGGGCGCCGGCACGACACTTCCCTCTGGAAAAAGGCCCCTGGTTGCGACCGGTTATTACCATCCTTCGCTGAAAAAGGTCGATTTGCAGGTGGCTTTCCGTGATTTCGAAGCGGCCCTGGTCGCACCCTTCCTGAACGGGCTTGTCTCTGATGTACACGGCAAGATATCGGGCGATATGCTGCTCTCAGGCACCTTGCCCTATCTGGACCTGACCAGCGGCAATACCTCGGTAAACAAACTGGCATTCACTGTTGATTATACGAAGGTCCCCTACTCCATTTCAGGTCCCGTACACCTGACCACCGAAGGTCTTTACCTGCCAAAAGACACACTGCGTGATTCCAGAGGACATTATGCAATTGTACAGGGAGGTTTAAAATACAGGCATTTCCAGAATATTGCCGTAGATCTGAATATGAATTTTGTGAATCTGGAAGGGTTGAACCTGGCTGAAAAAGACAACGACATCTTTTACGGAAAAGCTTTTGCAACAGGCAGCCTGCTTATCAAAGGCCCCCTGGAAGACATTCTGCTGGACCTTTCCATTCGTCCGGAGCCCAACTCGGTCATTCACATCCCCTTATCTTCTGCGGCACAGGCAAAACAGACCAATCTTCTGACATTCGTCCAGCCAAAGAACACCTATACCGGGCGTGATCCTTATACCCTGGCCGCCCTGGAACAGAACAACAAAAAGGAAACGAGCTCCAGGCTGACATTCAACATGAGGACAGAGTTGACTACAGATGCCGAAATATTGCTTGAAATCAACAAGATGACCGGGGACGTCATCTCGGCAAGAGGCAATGGACTGATCAACCTCGGAGTGGATCCCAGGGATGATTCTTTTTCCATTCTGGGGGATTGCACCATTGAAAGCGGAAATTACCTTTTTGGCCTGCAGGGGATCGTTTCCAAACGTTTTCAGATCATACCGGGAGGGACCATTTCTTTCAACGGTGATATTGAAAATACGCAACTGAACCTTACCGCTTCATACAAAACAAAAGCCTCTCTGAACACCCTGCTGGCAGATACAACCATGGTCAGCAACCGCAGGGATGTTGACTGCCAGATCCAAATGTCCGGAAACCTTATGAATCCGACACTTGGTTTTAATATCGAGATCGAAGACATTGATCCCATGACCAGGGCGAGGGTGGAAAGCGCTTTGTCAACGGAAGACAAAATGATGCGTCAGTTCGTTACGCTGCTGATATCAAGCAGTTTCATCCCTGAACAGGAATCCGGGATCGTGAACAATTCCAACATTCTCTATTCCAATGCTACCGAAATACTGTCCAATCAGCTGAACAACATTTTCGCACAACTGAACATCCCTCTTGACGTAGGCTTCAATTACCAGCCCGGACAGAGCGGAGACATATTTGATGTGGCCATATCCACCAGGCTGTTCAATAACCGTGTAGTGATCAACGGGAATATGGGTAACAATCCTTACACCCGAAACGAAAACGATCTGGTGGGAAATGTGGATATTGAACTCAAGCTGGACGAGAAAGGGAAATTCCGTCTGAAAGCATTCAGCCATGCCGCCGATCAGTATTCCAATTACCTGGACAACACGCAACGGAGCGGTGCCGGGTTTGTTTACCAGGAAGAATTCAACACATTCCGCCAATTGTGGCGCCGGTGGTGGAAACTACCGTAGGACAGCTCCCGTTTCTTTTTGAAAAGCCTCCAGCAAACGGTTTACTATCTGCTCTACATATGCATCTGTCAGTGTCTTACCCGGATCCCGGAATACAAAACTCAGGGCATATTGCTTTTTCCCTTCAGGGATCCCTTTCCCCTTGTACACATCAAAAAGGCCCAGGTGCTTTAACAGGTGCTTCTCTGTTCTGAAGGCAATTTCATACAATTTTTCATAAGCCACATCCTCATCCAGTATGAGGGCCAGGTCTCTGCGCACTTCCGGGAAACGGGGCAGTTCGGTAAAGCGGGTCCCGTTATTTCGTATCATGTTGAAAAAGATGTTCCAGTGGATCTCAGCGGCATATACGTTCTGTTTTATGTCAAGCACGTCAAGACAGGAACGGCTAACCCGGCCCAGATCGGCCAAAACTTTTCCCTTGATTACATAACGGATACCTTCGTCAAAAAGGTCTGAGGGGGCCTGTGTACAATCCATGCGCATAAGGTCCAGTCCGTAGATCCCGGCCATATGTTCCACATAAGCTTTCAGCTGAAAAAAATCCACCGGGCGGGATGGTGTGTGCCACCCCTGTGATCTGTCATTTCCCGTGATGAAAAGAGCAAGCCTGGGATATTCCCTGTAGCTGTCCAGGGATTCCCGGTTACCCGATAACTGATAGACGTTCCCCTGTTCAAAAAAACGGAGGTCATACTGCTGGCGGTTGTTGTTGTATGCAATGGTTTCCAGACCGCCCCAAAGAAGTGTCTGCCGCATGGCATTCAGATCACTGCTGAGCGGATTCAGGATCCGGACGGTGGCAGCAGCAGGATACGTTTCCAGGTCCCGGTAATAATCTGCCCGGGTAAGCGAGTTGCACATGATCTCTCTGAAACCCTGAGCTGCAAGCCTGTCGGCAAGAGAGTCCCTGACACGATGAGGCTCGGGCTTCTGCACCTTTCCCATAGAGGAAAAAATCCTTTCAGGAAGTTCTATGTTGTTGTATCCGTAAATCCTGAGCAGATCCTCCACCACGTCACACTCACGTTGCACATCCACCCTGAAAGGCGGCACTTCAACGGTCAGAGATCGGTCCCCCTGTTCAACAATATGCATGTCGAGTGCTTTCAGAATCACATCCACAGATCCCTTCCCGATATCCTTTCCCATCAGGGAGAACATCCTGTCGTAATTGAGAACAATACGAGCCGGTTTAACAGGCCGGGGATACAAGTCGGCAATTCCGCCTTCCACACAGGCGCCGCAAATTTCCTGCATAAGCAGAACGGCACGTTTGAGAGCGTATACGGTGGCATCGGGGTCTGCTCCCCTTTCAAACCGGAAGCTGGCATCTGTCTTGAGTCCGTGACGTTTTGACGTCCTTCGTATACAGGCCGGATGGAAATAAGCCGATTCCAGGAATATGGAAGTCGTGTTTTCAGTGACACCGCTGTGCAATCCTCCAAAAACACCGCCGATGCACATGGGCTCACTTGCATTGCATATCATCAGGTCCTGCCCGTCCAGAACGCGCTCCGCTTCGTCCAACGTTACAAACCGGGTCCCCTGAGGAACAAAACGAACGACAATCCGATCTCCGTCAATGTGCTTCCTGTCAAAGGCATGTAACGGCTGTCCCGTTTCCAGCAACACATAATTGGTAATGTCCACAACATTGTTGATGGGACGGATTCCGGCCATCCTCAAACGGTCCTGCATCCACCCGGGAGAGGGAGCTACCGTGATGTGGCTTAGCGTAATACCGCTGTATCTCGGCGCTGCCTCAGGAGCTTCCACAATGACCTCTACGCCTTTGCGGGCGGGTTCTTCCCGGAAAGCCTCCACCCCGGGTCTGGTCACCTTGACTGGCTTTCCCCGGGAAGCGTACCAGGCGGCCAGGTCCCGGGCTACACCTATATGTGATGCGGCATCTACCCTGTTGGGGGTAAGGCCGATTTCAAAAACGGCATACGTGGGCAGGTCCAGATATTCAGCGGCAGGCATCCCCACCGGGGTGTCCGGGGGCAGGACCATAATGCCTTCGTGAGATGTGCCGATACCCAGCTCATCCTCGGCACAGATCATCCCGAACGATTCAGCGCCACGTATCTTGCTCTTTTTTATCTTAACCTGCTCTCCGCCGGTAAAGGTAAGCTGGGTTCCGACCGTGGCCAGCAAGACTTTCTGTCCGGCAGCCACGTTGGGGGCACCGCACACTACCTGCACCGGATCACCGTCCCCCGTATCTACCGTTGTCAGGGACAAATGATCGGATCCGGGATGGGGTTCGCATGTTACCACGCGTGCCGTAACGACTCCTTTCAATCCGCCGGGGACCGATTCGGTAATATCCAAGCCTTCCACTTCCAGTCCCAGGTCCGTAAGTACCCGGGCAGTCTGCTCCGGATCCATGTCCAGAGGAATATAATCTTTCAACCAATTGTACAGAATCTTCATACCATATGATCATTCAAATAATGTTGCCACAAAAGCTTTTTTATCAAACACCTGCAGATCTTCAATCCCTTCTCCCAGTCCAATAAACTTAACAGGCACCTGCAGCATGTCGCTGATGCCGATCACCACGCCTCCTTTGGCCGTTCCGTCCAGTTTTGTCACCGCAAGTGCCGTCACATCTGTGGCTTTGGAAAACTCCCGCGCCTGCTGGTAGGCATTCTGGCCTGTCGAGCCGTCCAGTACCAGGAGTACTTCGTGAGGGGCATCCGGAATAAGCTTCTGCAGCACTTTGCGGATCTTGGACAGTTCATTCATCAGGTTGACCTTATTGTGAAGCCGGCCGGCAGTATCGATCAGCAGCACGTCCATGTCCCGGGCCATGGCCGAGGCGAGGGAATCATAAGCCACTGCTGCGGGATCACTTCCCATGGCCTGCCTGATCAGCGGGACCCCTGCACGTTCACTCCAGATGGCGAGCTGCTCTATGGCTGCCGCCCTGAATGTGTCTGCAGCACCCAGCATCACTTTTTTCCCCGCACCTTTCAACTGGGAAGCGAGTTTGCCGATGGTGGTGGTTTTCCCGACTCCGTTTACCCCCACCACCAGCACAACAAAAGGTTTTTTGGAAAAATCAAAAGGAATGACCTGGTTGGTGGCCTTGTTTTCAAGAAGCAGCGCTTCGATCTCTTCCCTCAGATACCTGTTCAGTTCTTCGGTATTCACATACTTGTCCCTGCTAACACGATCCTCTATCCTGTCAATGATCTTCAGGGTGGTGTCAACCCCCACATCCGATGCGATCAGCGCTTCTTCCAGATGATCCAGAACCTGCTCGTCTACACGCGACCGACCCACGACGGCCCTGGTCAGACGACTGAACAGCCCTTTCTTTGTTTTCTCAAGTCCTTTGTTTAAAATATCACCTTGCTGCATAAGAATGCAAATATAAATAAAAAATGAGGGTGCCGGGCAAAAAAAAAGACCGGCTTTCAGGCCGGTCTTTTTTATAATATGTAAAGTCTTTACTTACCAGCAAAGAAATCTTTTTCTTTATCGGGGTGAATGATGTCTTCCTGGAAAGAATAAGCTCCCGAACGTTCTGAACGGACCATGCGAATGCATTTAACACTGCCTTTTCCTGCTGTTTTGTCCTTAAGTGTTGCTACCGCTTTTTTTGCCATAACTTGCTGCTTTTATCTATTTAATTTCTCTGTGAACGGTTACTTTCTTCAGGAAAGGATTGTATTTCTTACGTTCCAGACGCTGTGTCGTGTTCTTCTTGTTTTTCGTGGTTATGTAACGGGACATTCCCGGAACGCCACTCTCTTTCTGTTCGGTACATTCAAGAATGATCTGTACCCTGTTCTCTTTCTTTGCCATAAAACGAAATATTATACAATATCAATCAAACCTTTTTCCCTGGATGCTTTCAATGTGGCAGCCAGACCGTTTTTGTTAATGGTCCGGATACCGGCTGCTGATACCTTCAAAGTAATGAAACGGCCTTCCTCTTCCGACCAGAAACGCTTGGTTTTCAAATTGGGAGCAAATTCCCGTTTGGTACGGCGTTTGGAGTGAGACACATTGTTCCCTACCATTCTCTTCTTACCTGTTACTTGACAAACTCGTGCCATGGTGTCTATAATTTTGTGATTTATTCATTTTTAAGGGGCTGCAAATATCTGCATTTTTTTTGGAAACCCAAAATTTATTTGAACCTCAGTTTCAATAAACGATCCCAGCGAATGTTTGAAGGGAAAGATTTGTGTTTGTCGGTGGAAAACCATACAACTACCGGATTGCCCACTACCCTGTCCTCGGGAACGAATCCCCAGTAACGCGAATCCAGTGAATTGTGACGGTTGTCACCAATCATAAAGAAATAATCCTGTTCAAAAGTATACGCTGACGTTTCAACCCCGTCAATAAAAAAGGCCCCGTCACGGTCCTCCAGGGTATGTCCTTCGTAAGAAGTAATGATGCGTCTGTAAAGGGGCAGATTCTGCGGTGTGAGTGTTACAGAAGTTCCTGCCTGCGGGATCCACAGCGGACCGTAATTGTCCCTGGTCCAGGCAAAGTCCGGTGACGTGACAAACGGGAACAGCATCAATTGGGAGTCGGGATAATCCGGAGGGAAAACATCAACGTTCTGATTGATGGAAACAACACTCCTCATGGCAGCAAGTTCCCCGGCATGCCCTTCATTCAAAGGCAATGCAGGATAACCGGGTATGCGGTTGTCAAAGTAGGTCTCTGCAGGAGAAATGCCGAATTTTTCCAGTATCCTCTGGTTCAGCGGCTGTCCGTCAGTTACAACCGTATAGGTGTTGCGTATGCCGGAAAAACCGGGTTGGGGCGCGCCATTCACATAGACCTTCCCGTCTTTCAGTTCCAGGGTGTCACCGGCTACGGCTACACAACGTTTTACGTAATTGTCTTCTTTCCCGGCAGGTCTGACTTTTACCGGACCGTAATGCTCAAGGGTGCTTTTTCTCCCGTTCAGGCGCACGTGGGTGTAATAATCATCGGTAGGATAATTAACCAGGACCGTATCTCCGTGCGGGAAATTGAATACGACCATGTCATTCCTCCTAACGGCGGAAAACCCGGCCATGCGCCTGTAAGGTCTTTCGATGAGCCTGGTGTAGGATTCCTTACCGAAGATCACGTTGTGTGTCAGCGGAATGGTAAGCGGGTGCCGGGGTCTTTTGGGCCCGTACTTCAATTTCCCCACAAACAGATAGTCTCCGGTCATCAGGGTGTTCTCCATGGAAGAAGTCGGGATCATATAGGCTTCAAAGAAGAAAGATTTAACAAAAGTAGCCGCAATAAGCGCAAATATGATGGCATCCAGCCATTCCAGCGCCACATTGCGCTTTTCACCTTTTTTGTAAGTCTTCTTCCAGAAAGCCCATTTGACCTTTTTGGTAATATACAGGTCAAATATGATTAAAAGACCGAACAACCACCAAAAATTGCCCAGCCAGACAACCCACAGGAGGTAGCCGGCGGCAACCAGTGAAAATTTAATCCAGCGGTTCAAAACCCTGAAATTATTTAACGGAGCTGATTATGGCCTCAAATGCCTGGGGATTGTTCATAGCCAGGTCTGCAAGAACCTTTCGGTTAAGACCAATATTGGACTTGTTCACCTTTCCCATGAATTGGGAATATGACATTCCGTGGATACGGGCAGCGGCATTGATACGCTGGATCCACAACGCCCGGAATGTGCGTTTTTTGTTTTTACGATCACGATATGCATAGGTCAGGCCTTTTTCATACGTGTTTTTGGCAACTGTCCACACATTGCGGCGTGCCAGAAAATTACCCTTCGTCTGTTTTAGAATTTTTTTGCGTCTGGCCCTCGAGGCCACTGCATTTACCGATCTTGGCATGATTTCAATTCTTTGCGATTGTCAGCGTTCTCCACCTTTGAGATACTTTTTCAGCTGTGCAATCTGGTTATTAATTAATGGCAGTTCTAAGCACAGATCAATTCCTTGATGCGCTTCTCATCCGACGTGTGTACCAAAGCGGAGTATGTCAGATTCCGTTTCTGCTTTTTTGTTTTTTTAGTCAAAATATGACTGTGATAAGCGTGTTTCCGCTTGATCTTTCCCGTGCCTGTGAGCGTAAACCGCTTTTTGGCACCGGAATTGGTTTTCATCTTGGGCATATCAATCTCCTTAATAAATATGGTTATTTTTTATTGGCTTTTATGGGAGCGATCATCATGATCATTCTCTTTCCTTCCAGTTTTGGCATTTGCTCTGCTTTGCCGTAATCTTCCAGGTCCACTGCAAACCTGAGTAATAATTTTTCACCCTGTTCCGAGAACACAATGGAACGTCCCCTGAAAAAAACATACGATTTGACTTTTGCGCCGTCTTTGAGAAACTCCATGGCATGTTTGAGCTTGAACTGGTAATCGTGCTCATCTGTATTGGGACCGAAACGTATCTCTTTGACCACTATCTTGGACGCATTGGCTTTCATCTCTTTTGCCTTTTTGCGCCTTTGATATAAAAATTTCTGATAGTCAATGATCTTACAGACGGGGGGATCGACCTGCGGCGAGATCTCCACCAGGTCAAGGTTCATTTTTTCAGCCATTCTCAGGGCCTGAGCAGTAGGATAGATGCCCGGGGTTTCAATATTATCACCCACTACCCGTACTTGCGGAACATTAATTTCGGTATTGACCCTGGGACTGTCATCCTGTTGCGAAGTCCTGTTATAGTTTCTACCCTGGTTGCTCCTCTTGTGCGGAGCAGAGTGCGGTCTGTACGATGTTCCGATAATTTGTTCCTCCTATTTTAGTTAGTCAAATCTTTAATTTCCTTGTGTAGAAATTCCACGAATTCCTCCAGTTTCATTGTGCCTTTGTCTCCCTCTCCCTGGCGGCGAACCGCAACGGTCCCGGACGATTCCTCCTTCTCTCCCACCACCAGCAAATAAGGAATGCGTTTCAACTCGTTCTCTCTTATACGCTTACCGATTGTCTCATTACGGTCGTCAAGCGAGGCGCGAAGTTCGGAATTATTCAAGAAATCACAAACTTTTTTTGCAAAATCGTTGAATTTTTCACTCAAAGGCAGGATGACAACCTGTTCAGGCGCCAGCCACAGCGGGAATTTTCCGCCCGTATGTTCCAGTAAAACAGCTACAAAGCGTTCCATCGAACCGAAAGGGGCACGGTGGATCATTACCGGTCTGTATCTCTTGTCATCTGCTCCAATATATTCCAGTTCAAAACGTTCGGGCAGATTATAATCCACCTGGATCGTTCCCAGCTGCCATTTTCTTCCTATGGCATCACGGACCATGAAATCGAGCTTGGGTCCGTAGAAAGCAGCTTCTCCGTATACTACACGGGTTTCCAGATTTTTTTCTGCAGCTGCCTCAATGATGGCCTTTTCAGCTTTTTCCCAATTTTCATCCGAACCGATGTACTTAGTGGTGTCGTTCTTGTCACGGAGGGAGACCTGTACGGTAAAATCATTGAAACTCAATGTTCTGAAAATATACAACACGATGTCAATGACTTTGCAGAATTCTTCCTTGATTTGCTCCGGACGGCAGAAGATATGGGCGTCATCCTGTGTGAATCCACGTACCCGGGTCAGTCCGTGCAATTCCCCGCTTTGCTCATAACGGTATACCGTTCCGAATTCCGCCAGACGAACCGGCATATCCTTGTATGAGCGCGGTTTGGATTTGAATATTTCACAATGATGGGGACAATTCATGGGTTTGAGCAGAAATTCCTCTCCTTCCTGCGGTGTTTTGATGGGCTTAAAACTGTCAGCTCCGTATTTGGCGTAGTGGCCGCTGGTCACATACAGTTCCTTCTGTCCAATATGCGGGGTAATCACCTGCTGGTAGCCGTGAACCTTCTGTACGGCTTTCAGAAAATTCTCCAGCCGTTCCCTCAAGGCAGCTCCGCGGGGCAGCCACATGGGAAGCCCCTGCCCCACCCTTTGTGAAAATGTAAAAAGTTCCAGTTCCTTTCCGAGCTTGCGGTGATCCCTTTTCCTGGCTTCCTCCAGCATATGGAGGTATTCGTCGAGCAATGATTTTTTGGGAAATGTGATCCCGTATATCCTGGTGAGCATCTGGCGCTTTTCGTCTCCGCGCCAATAGGCTCCGGCGATAGAAGTGAGCTTGACGGCCCTGATCATGGACGTATCGGGAATGTGCGGACCCCTGCACAGATCCGTAAAAGAGCCGTTGGTATAAAAAGTAATGGTACCGTCTTCCAAATCTCCAATCAGTTCGCATTTGTAGGGATCTCCCTTCTCCCGGTATGTCTTCAGGGCTTCTTCCTTGCTGACCTCCCGGCGTTCAAAAACCTGACCGCTGCGGGCCATTTCCAGCATTTTTTTCTCAATCGTTTCCAGGTCGGACTCGGCCAGCTGTCTGCCCTCCAGGTCAATGTCATAATAAAACCCGTTCTCTATGGCAGGTCCTATCCCAAATTTCACGCCCGGGAAAAGAATTTCCAGCGCTTCGGCCATAAGGTGTGAGGAAGAATGCCAGAAAACCTGCTTCCCCTCATCGTCTTCCCATTTCAGAAAACGCACGGTGGCATCACCGGTCAACGGCAGGCGGACGTCCGTCACCTTCCCGTCCACTTTCACGGCCAGCACTTCCGAGGCCAGTCTTGGACTGATATCCTGTGCGATCCGGTAACCGGAAATCCCGCTTTCGTATTGTTTTGTTTTCCCGTCGGGAAAAGTAATTGTGATCATAGTATGATTTTAAAAGGTGCTTTTTTATTCTAACTTACAAAGTTAGGTATTTTTTAAAAAAATTGGTTACTTTGTGACCCAAACCTTAAAGATTTACAGATGAATCAGCATTTCTGGAACAAAGCAGCCGTTTACGGAATCATTCTGGCCCTGGTTTCCGTTTTTATTATGGTAATTCAGACAATTCTGCCCTCTGACAGGTGGGTCAGTGTTTTATTATGGGTTGCCAAACTGGCCGGCACCCTGGGATTGCTTTTTTATTTCATGAAAGACTTTGGAAAAGGAAAAGAAACGTATCCCTATGCAGATGCCTTCAAATTCGGACTGACCGTATCTTTCTGCTCTTCGATCATAGCTGCGGCATATTATTACCTGCACGTGATGTTTATTTTCCCCGATACCGCCACCCAGTTTACCAATGCCATGCTTATGGGTTTTGAACAGGCAGGGATAACTTCGGAAGATTTCGATACAGACAAACTGGTCGCGCGCCTGCCCGTCATCCTTATGATATCCCAGTTCATCTGGTTCAACATCCTGGGCCTGATATGGTCGTCCCTGCTGGCCAACGGAGCCAAACATAAGGATCCGGCCAACCCGTTCACCGCTTAATATATTCTCCATGGATCTTTCCGTTGTCATCGCATTGTATAATGAGCAGGATTCTTTACCCGAACTGCTGGACCGCATCAGAAAGGTCCTTGGCGCACCGCTGGATGAAAGTACCGGCAGCCTGCCCGAATACGAAGTGGTTTTCGTGGATGACGGCAGTACAGACAGATCCTGGGATTTTATCTCGGCTCAGTCAGATAAAGACCCGAGGATCAGGGGGATCCGCTTTCGTCGCAATTACGGGAAATCAGCCGCGCTGTTCTGCGGGTTCGAAACAGCCTCGGGAAATGTGGTGATCACAATGGATGCCGACCTTCAGGACGACCCTGCCGAGATCCCCGCCCTGTACCAGATGATTGCCGACGGATCACACGACCTGGTCTCGGGATGGAAGAAAAAGAGGAAAGACGGACTGTTCTCCAAAAATATCCCCTCAAGAATTTACAACGCAACGGCCAGGGCGGTTACGGGAATCAGGCTTCACGATATGAACTGCGGTCTTAAGGCCTATCGCAGGGAAGTAATAAAAAACATTGAAGTTTACGGTGAAATGCACCGGTATATTCCTTACCTGGCAAAAGAAGCCGGCTTTAACCGGATTGGCGAGAAACCGGTAGTGCATTCCCGCCGCAAATACGGGAAGAGCAAATTCGGACTGAGCCGCTTTGTAAACGGGTACCTGGACCTGCTGACCTTATGGTTCCTGGCGCGTTTTGGGAAAAAGCCGATGCACATTTTCGGTCTTTTCGGATCCCTCATGTTTGTTGTGGGTGGTATCATCGCCTTATGGCTGATCCTACAAAAGATCTACTGGCAATCACACGGCATGCCGTTCCGCTCGGTTACGGACCAGCCCCTTTTCTATTTATCCCTGCTGGCTATCATCCTGGGAATGCAGCTTTTCCTTGCCGGGTTCCTGGGAGAACTGATCTCGCGCAATGCAACGGAAAGAAACCACTACCACATCAGGGAAAGACGTTGAAATTACGCATTTCCATTCGTCAGGAAAAGCCTGTTCCCGGGAAGGGTTCTACGTAAGCGGAGGCATACCCGGCGAACGTCTGAGAATCCGTCCCCAAAGAGGGAAAGGATTCCGGAGCGGAAGTATTGTGCAGATCATCAGCCCTTCTCCCGAACGTACCGTCCCCTTTTGCATCCATGCAGCTCTATGCGGCGGATGTCCCTGGCAACACATACGTTACCGTGCACAGCTCAAATGGAAAAGGGATATTTTAATGCGGGCACTGGAAAAATACGGAATCTCCCTCCCTGAAAATAATGTTCCGGAAGTGGTCCCGTCCCCCCTGCTGACAGGATACAGGAACAGGGTGGATTATACATTTGAAGCAGGAGCGGGAAACGGTGGAAACCCAATAATGGGATTCCACCTGCCGGGAGACCCTTCCTCTGTATTCGATTGCAGGGAATGCCTGCTGCTACCCCCGGGGTTTCATTCCCTGGCTATGGAAGTCAGGGAAACAGCCCGGGATGCGGATATCCCTTTTTACCGATTCTCGGACCGCTCAGGGCTCCTGAGAAATGTGACCCTGCGGTGTACTACCACCGGAGACATTGCCGTCATCCCGGGTTTTACACGAAACCGGGACGATCGCATCGCTTCTTTCATGGAAACGCTGTCCCGGCACCTCCCGAAGGTAACCACCTGGGGTTACACAGTCTGGGATCCTCTCACTGAAAGCGGTTTTTACAATCCGGCCTATTATCATTACAAAGGGAAAAAACACCTTGAAGAACAGGCTGGAGATTTGCGTTTTCAATACAGCCCACAGGCTTTTTACCAGCCCAATCCGCTCCAGGCGGCCGTTATTTTCAGGGAAATCAGGGAACTGACCTCCTCCATGAACCTGGAAAGCGGTCCCGTTTTTGATCTGTATACGGGAATCGGGACGATCGCCCTTTCCCTGGCTGCGGTCCATAAAAATGCTTCCATTACCGGTATAGAGGGAAATTCCCCGGCAGTGAACGACGCACGGCGCAATGTACCCGGGGAAAGCAACGGCAACATACATTTCATCTGCGGAGATATCCTGGAGACTTTTACAACGGACTTCACCGGCAATTATCAAAAGCCTTCGCTGATCGTGCTGGACCCGCCACGGAGCGGGACACTGACTGAAATAAAAAAGACGATCCTGCAGGCGAAACCCGACGCGATCATTTACCTGAGCTGTAATCCCGTATCACTGGCCTGGGATCTGAAGCAATTTACCGGAGGAGGCTACCGGGTAACGCATATCAGGCCCTTTGACATGTTCCCGCACACGCACCACGTTGAAACACTCACCGTTTGCGAACCGGTCTTCTGACCTTACAAAGTGCGGTTCAGATACTCGTCGAAAGATTCCCTGGCAGGCAGGTACGAACTGTCAAACAACGGAGAGGAGATCATGAAATCCGCAGTCGATCTGTTGCATGCCGTGGGAATGTTGTACAGACTGGAAATACGGAGCAACGCCTTGACGTCAACGTCGTGGGGCTGTGGCTGCATGGGATCCCAGAAAAAGATCAGCATATCTACTTTCCCCTCGGCGATCAGGGCTCCCATCTGCTGGTCACCGCCCAGGGGGCCCGATTTGAGCGTAGTAACGGGAATCCCTGTTGCCTGCTCTACCATACGGCCTGTAGTGCCCGTACATACAAGTTTGTGCATGGAAATGCGCTCCCTGTTGAATTCCACCCACTCGATCAGGTCTTTTTTTCGGTTATCGTGAGCTACCAGCGCCAGATTTTTCCTGTACATGATGATGTGTATTTAAAGATTCACGCATTGACCCAAGGCCTGTGCAGCCGCCTCCATGATCCCTTCGCTCATAGTGGGATGAGGGAAAATGGTGCTGGTCAGGTCGTGGGCATTGATTTTCATGCCTCTGCTTGCGGCCAGGCCTCCTATCATCTCTGTGGCATGTGCCCCAATAATATGTGCCCCGAGCAAACGATCGTCCGAAGCATCAAAAACAAGCTTGACAAATCCATCCCTTTCTCCTGCTGAGGCTGCCTTCCCGGATGCGGTAAACGGGAATTTTCCCACCCTGACGGGGATCCCGTTCTTTTTGGCATCTTTTTCACGCAACCCCACAGAAGCGATCTCAGGTGTGGCATAGATGCATCCGGGGACATTGTCGTAATCCACATCAGGCACATCCAGTCCGGCCATACGCTCTACACAGCATAATGCTTCCGCCGATGCCAGGTGTGCCAGGGCCGGGGTGGCCAGAACGTCGCCCGCGGCATAGATACCCGGGACGGTTGTCATGAAATTCCTGTCCACGACGATCCTGCCTCTTATCATTTCCACCCCGGCCTCCTCCAGTCCCATGTTGGATGTGTTGGGAACGACTCCTACTGCCGAAAGAACCACTTCTGCCTCAACGGTCTCGACGCCTTTCTTCGTATGGACCTCAAGACAGCACCCGTGACCGGATTTTTGGGCGGCCTGTACACCGGCTGATGTCATGACCCTGATCCCGGCTTTACGGAACGACCGGCTCAGCTGGGCGGCTATGTCCTCATCTTCCGTGGGGACTATCTGCTCCATGTATTCTATAAGCGTTACTTTGGTCCCCAGGGAATGATAGAAGAAGGCAAGTTCTGTTCCAATGGCACCCGAACCTATGACTGCCATGGTCTGCGGAATAGATTCCGGGACCATCGCCTGGCGGTATCCGATAATTTTTTTCCCGTCGATGGAGGCTCCCGGAAGTGAATTCGGTTTGGATCCGGTGGCAATCAGGATCCGTTTGGCTTCCACGGTCCTGTCTCCGGCCTGAAGGGTTCCCGGACCTTTCACACTGCCTCTTCCGTGAATTACCTCGATTTTGTATTTCTCCAGAAGGAATTCCACCCCTTTGGACATCCGGGCCGATACATCCCTGCTCCTTGCCACAATGGCGGCCAGATCCGGTTCCGGCGGGGTGGACAGCCTGACCCCGTATGCCTGGGCATTACGGGACAAGTTCAGGACCTCGATGCTTTTGAGCAGGGCTTTTGTGGGAATGCATCCCCAGTTCAGACAGACACCTCCCAGGGGGCCTCTTTCTACGATTACGGTTTTAAATCCAAGTTGCGAAGCGCGGACCGCAGCCACATAACCGGCAGGGCCCGAACCTATGATTGCCAGATCGTAAGACATAAGTTGGTTTGATTATAAGTTTTTTCCGTGACATTGTTTGTATTTCTTCCCGCTTCCGCATGGACAGGGATCGTTCCTTCCCACCTGTTTTTCCACATGAACGGGAGCATTGGAACGCGGTTCGGCCGACTGTGTAAGCAAATCGGGTCGTGAGGTCTGTGTGTTGCTCAGATCTGTACGGCTTCTTTCGCTGCCGGCCTTGTCCAGTCTGTCCTGGTTCTGACGCAGGGGAATGTGCGCCTTGAGCAGGAAACTGAGCACTTCACGGGCAATCTTTTCAAGCATCTCGCTGAAAAGTTTGAAACTTTCAAATTTGTAGATAAGCAAGGGATCTTTCTGTTCGTATGTGGCATTCTGAACCGATTGTTTCAGATCGTCCATGTCACGCAGGTGTTCTTTCCAGTATTCGTCAATCAGCACCAGGTTAATGGTCTTGTTGATGGCCCTTATGAGTTCTTTTCCCTTACTTTCGTATGCTTTCTTTATATTGACGATGACCTGGTATATCCGTTTTCCGTCCCCGACGGGCACTACCACATTTTCGTAGGTCGCCCTCTGGGTTTCGTATATGTTTTTCATAATCGGCCAGGCCTGTGCCACAAGGGACTCAGCCCTGCGGGCGTATACTTTTTGTATTTGCTGTGACAGCGCCTCTACAAGTTCTGATTCGTGTGCCCCCTTGAACATTTCCCGGTCAAATCCCGGTTCAATGGATATCTGACGGATCAGTTCGATGCTGAAGCTTTCATAATCCGTCCCTTCCGACTGCTGAACAAATGATTCGGCAAAATCAGACATCATATTGGCCACGTCCACATCCACACGTTCTCCGTAGAGGGCATTGCGGCGTCTGGTGTAAATTACTTCACGCTGCGAGTTCATCACATCGTCATATTCCAGCAGACGCTTACGGATACCGAAATTGTTCTCTTCTACTTTCTTCTGGGCCCTCTCAATGGAACTGGACAACATGGAATGCTGCAAAACCTCTCCTTCCTTCATACCCATTCTGTCAACCACAGAAGCGATGCGCCCGCTGCCGAAAAGACGCATCAGATCATCTTCGAGCGAGACATAGAAATTGGATGATCCGGGATCTCCCTGGCGTCCTGCACGCCCCCGCAACTGCCTGTCCACACGCCGGCTGTCATGTCGTTCGGTTCCGACTATGGCAAGACCTCCGGCCTCCCTGACCCCTTCCCTCAATTTGATATCCGTTCCACGGCCGGCCATGTTGGTGGCAATGGTCACAGAACCGGCACGGCCGGCTTCGGCAACGATCTCGGCTTCACGGGCGTGCTGCTTGGCATTAAGGACATTGTGCTTTACTCCGCGCATTTTCAACATCCGGCTAAGCAATTCCGAGACCTCGACCGAAGTGGTGCCCACAAGCACCGGTCTGCCGGCTTGGGTCAATTCAGTGATTTGGTCAATTACGGCATTGAATTTTTCACGTTTGGTTTTGTAGATCAGGTCATCCCCATCTTTTCTGACTACCGGACGGTTGGTAGGAATGACGACCACGTCGAGTTTGTATATGGACCAGAATTCTCCTGCTTCTGTTTCTGCCGTACCGGTCATACCCGCCAGCTTGTGATACATACGGAAATAATTCTGGAGCGTAATGGTGGCAAATGTCTGTGTGGCGGCTTCCACTTTCACGCGTTCCTTAGCCTCGATGGCCTGGTGCAACCCGTCTGAATAACGCCTGCCCTCCAGGACACGTCCCGTCTGCTCGTCCACGATCTTGATCTTGTTGTCCACCACGATGTATTCCACATCCTTGTCAAACATCGCATAAGCTTTCAGCAACTGATTGACTGTATGGACACGTTCCGATTTAACGGCATATTCACTTAACAGGGCATCCTTGGCAACCGCTTTTTCTTCCGGGGTCAGGTTCTTTTTCTCCAGTTCGGAAATTTCCGTTCCCATGTCAGGCAAAATAAAAAATGAAGGTTCGCTGACCTTTTTGGCAATAAGATCATGTCCTTTTTCTGTCAGGTCCACCGATTTCTGCTGCTCCTCGATGACGAAATACAGATCGTCGGTGATCAGGTGCATCTGCTTGTTGTTGTCCTGCATGTAGAAGTTTTCTGTCTTCTGAAGCAATTGCTTGATCCCCTGCTCACTCAGGTATTTGATCAGCGGGGTATATTTGGGAAGCCCCTTATATGCCTTGAGCAACATTTTGGCCCCTTTTTCCTCATCTCCTTCCGTGATCATTTTTCGCGCATCGGCCAGATATTGCTGTACCAGGGAACGTTGTGCCTGGTAAAGCTGTTCGACTATGGGCCTGAATTCGTTGAACTGCTGGTCTTCTCCTTTGGGTACGGGTCCCGATATGATCAGAGGGGTACGGGCATCGTCTATCAATACCGAGTCCACCTCGTCCACGATCGCATAATGGTGCTTGCGTTGCACCAGGTCGTCCGCATTGATGGCCATGTTGTCCCTCAGGTAATCAAATCCGAACTCGTTGTTGGTCCCGAAGGTAATGTCTGCACGATACGCTTTTTTTCTTTCCTCTGAATTTGGCTGGTGTTTGTCAATACAATCTACCCTGAGCCCGTGGAATTCGTATAAAGGTCCCATCCATTCAGAGTCACGTTTGGACAGGTAATCGTTCACCGTTACAATATGTACTCCCTTACCGGCCAGCGCATTCAGAAAAACGGGAAGGGTCGCTACAAGCGTTTTTCCTTCCCCGGTGGCCATCTCGGCGATCTTGCCCTGATGCAGGACAACGCCTCCTATCAGCTGCACATCGTAATGAACCATATCCCAGGTGATCATGTTTCCCCCGGCCATCCACGAATTATGCCATACGGCTTTGTCGCCGCGGATCTCCACGTGATCCTTGTAGGTGGAAAGCTGCCTGTCAAAATCGTTGGCTGTAACAGAGACGGTATCGTTTTCCTTGAAACGTCTTGCCGTGGATTTCATGACGGCGAAGACCCGGGGAAGCACGCTTTCCAGGATCTCCTCTATCTTTTCATCTATCTTTTTGGTGAGTTTATCAACCTCTGTGGCAAGATTCTCTTTCTTTTCAATTTCAATTTCCACATCTTCCAGCTGCTGCCTTAATGCAGCCTTTTCCTTCTCGTCCTCCGCGATGTGTTCCAGGATGATCTGCCTGACCGCTTGTGTTTCAGCACGCAGTGCATCGTGATCGAGCTTGTCTATCCGTTCATATTCCTTTTTGATCTTTTCCACATAAGGGGTCAGTTGCTTCAGGTCCCTGTCTGCCTTGGAACCGAAGACTTTTCCTATGATGTTTATTATTGAAGCCATATATGATACATTTCAAAATTCTTCCGACAACTTGCAAAGGTACATTTTTATTGTCAAAATACACGATATCAGCTATGGCTCTTTCCCCGATATTCACCTGCACCACCCTGCGGTCCAGTCATTCCCCTGTGCTACGGCACCCTTGTACGCGGCATTAACAAAGAATGGATTGATCAGGCTCATGTCTTTTCCGCCGGGAATGGTTCCGATATAATCAGAAGCAAGACCTATGTCTTGGTGAAGGCCATTGTTCCTATTGGCCGTAAACAGATCTGCAGAATAGATCCCTGCAGCTGCAGACAGGTCACCTTGCAGATAAACGTGATCAAGAACGGAGATCCCTTCTGCAAGTGAGGTTTCTGTCTCAAAGGTCTCTGTGGTCAGGCAGTCTGGTTTCCCGGTAACCAGGGCATTGTACAATTGCACCTTTGTTCCCGCACGCAAACGAATACCGCGCTTGTTCAGCACAGATCCGTTGCCGCTTAAGGTCAGATTCGCCAAAACGGGAAAAGAGACAGGCTGTGCCGCAAAATCCTTGCTGTTATTGTCTGCTTCAATAAGACAATCACATTCATATCCGATACTTGCAGCCGTTCCCTGCACGGCTACAAGAAACTGTCCCATCCCGCACCATCCTTCCGTCCAGTCAAATGAATCATCACTATTGTCGGTGGCAACAAGATACCGGACATTCACCGAACCTCCAAACCATTCGAAACCGTCATCCGATCCCCTGTATGATTGCAGGTGGTCCACAACGGTCCCGTTGCCTACTCCGTAAAAGGTAAATCCGTTGGCTTCCTTTTCCTCACTAAATGCATAGCCTGTGTATTCTACCCTGATGTAACTGAGTATTCCCGAGTTGTCTGCCGGATCGTTGCCTCCGTAAACGGCATCTCCTATCTCGGATTTGGATTGGGCCCCTGTTACATTGATAGGAGCACGTCCGCATACATGAACGCCACCCCAGGCACCCGGCTCTTTCCTTTCAGACGTCATGACGATGGGCATGGCCGGTGTCCCCTGTGCCATGATCTTTCCGCCCTGCTCAATCAGAATGTAATCTACAATATCATCGTCTTTGGCGACAATGATCACTCCCGGTTCAATGGCCAGCACAATCCCTGACTTAACATGTAATCCGCCCGATAATGTGTAGGTTCTACCACTCAGAAGGGTTTTGTTTTCTGTCAGCTCCCCTGCCAGATCTGCAGATCCCGATACAGGATCATTTCCTTTTTCACAGGATACAGCCGTGCAAAGTAAAAAGAGAGATGTAACGACTGTTTTGAATTTCATTTTTGTCATTTTTTTACTGTTTTATAAATGTATAAGAGAAAGCAACTTTAAATGATACACCCGGCCTGAAAGATTCGACGGTTTTGATTTCCCGGGTGGTTTTGATCTCCTGTGTAAAGACATAATCACTGTCCAGCATGTTCTCGGCAGAGATCCTGATGCTCCATTTTTTTCCGGAATTATAGACTGCCACCAGATCAAGTGTATGCAAAGGTTGTTGCATGATATTGCCCATGCCGTAAATCCCGACAGCATGGATACGCGGCCCCTGAAGGTTATATAGTAAAGTCATGGTGAACTGATCCTTGTTTCTCAACACAAGACCATATGCAATGTCTGCATTAATCAGATAAGGAGAGGCTCCCTGCAGAGGCCTGTGTGCTTCAGTATATACCCCTCCTCCTTCAGGAAGGATTACATTGGTATACATATAGGAAGCATTACATCCGAGTCTGAGACCCGGGGCGACTGTTTTCCTTGCTTCTGCTTCTATTCCTGCCGCCATCCCTCGTTCTGCGTTTCTAAACGAATGTACGACAGAACCTCCCGATGATTCCTGTATGCGTTCAATGGGATCGTTCAGTCGTTTGTAATACAGTGTTGCGGAAAAAAGATCATTATCTTGTCCATACACTTCAAACTTCAGGTCTCCGTTCAGGTTGTACCCGTTTTTCAGGGATTCATTCCCCCTCAATTCCGCACTTCCGTAGGATTCTTTGTAAAGAAAAGGAGCCATTTCGATGAAAAGAGGGCGGGTAACGGTCCGTGACAGGGCAAGTCTGAAAAAACAATGATCACCCGTTTCGTATTTAAGGTTCAGAGCGGGAAAGAGGTCATGAACTTTCAATTGTGAACGTTTTTCAATGGACGCGTCTGTCCAGTAACGGACCCACTGTGAAGAAGGTTCGTAACGCAAGCCAATATTGATATCCATCTTTCCGAACGGAGAAAAGTCAGTCTGCAAAAAGGCTCCTCCTATGTCCTGTCCGGCATAATACCTGGATTTTGGCTGGGCGTCCCTGGTTATTGAGATGGTCCCGTCTGCAATGTTTTCCCTGTTCAGCCAGCTTTCTGTGGTGAAAACATCTTTTATCACGGGGTCGATGTTGTTCAGATTGTAATAAAACCTTACCGAAGAATAGTCGCGAACTTTATTTTTATAAAAAAAGCCAAACTGCACGCGTCCGGTCTCCCCCATCCGGTACCCGGCATTGATATCCGCCACAGCCTCCCGTTCCGTCAATTCTCCGTAATACCTCATGGTCTCCTGTCTGTTTAATTTGAAAAGAGACAGCCTGCCATTGTCCTCTCTATACATAACCTGCCTCCGGTCTGGTTCATAACTTCCTGTCATACAGTATGATAAGGCCACCTGAAAAGTCCATCTCGTGCCTTTCGAAAAGGAATAATGAAGTTGGTTGTTCAATAAATTATAGGCATGAAACACACTGTTACTTCCCGTAAGATGAATCCCTTCCTGGTCGTATCCTTCCCGATATTTGTAGTTGTCAACGGCATTCCTTGCATAGAAGAGGGTGTAGCCAAAATGATGGGATGACCCGATGTCATAGCCCAGGTGCAAAAGGGCCGCCATGTCAAGATGTCTTGTATAACTGTTGTAATTGAATGCGTTTAAATAAGCTCCCTGGGCATTGACTGTGGACACATAAGACGCTTCTTCAATCCTTCCCGCATGTTCTGCGCTCAGGGTTACCAGCATGCCAAGCTTATGTATTCCCCTGCGCCAGGTTTTTCCAAAACCAAGTCCTCCTCCGAGATCCGGGAACAATGTCTTTTCAGTCACGGAGAAGGTCGTTCCGAAAGGATCTTCATTCCTGACATAAGAAGAAAATTCATTGGAAGACATATTCTTTACCGACGGGGAAAGGTTTCGGGTAAAAAGGAGGCCGTTTTTTTTATTACTTTCCGGAAATCCTGTAAACAAAGACCTGGAATTGCTGCCTGTGCCGACCTGTAAAGTAAAAAAATCTTCTCCCGTATGTTCCCTGACACTGATATCAATATGTGCTCCTGAATAGTCGGCATAGGAACCGGCCTGATACACTTTGCTGACGGTAATATTTCTGACAATATGTGTGGGAAACAGATCCAGCGGGATCAGTTTGTTGTCCGGGTTGGGCGAAGCGATGGGCAGTCCGTTCAATGTCGTGACACTGTACCTGTCTCCCAAGCCTCTTACGTACACCTGGCCTGATTCAGCCAGAGAAATCCCGGTCATCTTCCGGATCCCTTCAGCCACCGTCGAAATGCCTTTATTTCCCATTTCAGCAGCTCCCATATTTTCAAGGGCTTTTGAGGACATACGTCTTTCGGACAAAAGACTTCTTTCAGACCCGGCATTATTTCTGGCTACCACGAATACTTCTTCTAGTGACATTTCATCGGATTGAAGCCGGATATCTACAACGATGTTCCCGGTTTCTCCCGAAACGGTCACGGGAGTAGTAGCTGTCTGATAAGATATGTATCTGAATTCCAGCGTGTATGTACCTTTCTGTAAAGGGACCTCATAGATCCCGTCAAGATCCGTCACACAGCCTTTGGCCGTACCCGAGACCATTACATAAACTCCCGGCAAAGGCACCCCTTCATGTTCATCTGTTACCTTTCCAGTGATTAACGTTTGTCCCTGCAGGATCCCTGCCTGAAGGCCACAAAACAAAAATGCCAACGATTTGATTGTTCTTTTCATAATAATGCCACAAAAATGACGGGTTCGTATTACAATCCGTTTACAAACGTTTTACATTTTCATAAATTCACGCTTACATAACGGGTACCCTTTACAAATCCCATACAATCAAGTATCTTTGCATCGTATGAGCAAGCCTGGTTTGAATAAGGAGGCAATAAGGATCCTTGTCGTAGATGACGAGGAATCCCTGTGTGAAATACTGCAGTTCAACCTGGAAGTGGAGGGCTACAGGGTTGATGTGGCCTATAGTGCCGAACAGGCGATGAATATGCATCCTGAAAATTATTCTCTGATCCTGCTGGATGTGATGATGGGACCGGTAAGCGGGTTTAAAATGGCCCAATTGCTTAAGAAAGATACAAAGACAGCTTCCATCCCGATTATTTTCTGTACGGCCAAAGACACAGAAGACGATACGGTAGCGGGCCTGAATCTGGGGGCTGACGATTACATTTCAAAACCCTTTTCAATCCGGGAAGTTCTTGCCCGCGTACAAAGCGTTTTGCGCAGAACCGAACATAACGCGGAACAGGATCCGGAGGGGCATGTCGTTTTCAGGGGACTGACCCTGAACCTTTTAAACAAGACATGTGCCGTCAACAACATACCGGTCAGATTGACAAAAAAAGAATTTGAGATCCTTGTCCTGCTCCTGGCCCACAAAAACAAGATCCTCTCGCGTGAAGAAATGCTTCACAAGGTCTGGAGTGATGACGTCATTGTCTTGGACAGGACCATAGATGTCAATATTACCCGTTTACGGAAAAAGATCGGTCCTTATGGCAAATGCATAGTTACCCGGCTGGGTTTTGGTTATGGCTTTCAGGAGTAAATTGTCCTTTCATGTGAGGTTGTTCTTAACGCTTCTGTCATTACTGGCGTTATTCCTGATCTGTTTTCTGCTTTTTCAGTTCAAAAGGGAAAAAACCTATAAGGCCGACCGTTTCAATGCAGAGTTGCAGGTTCTTAACACACGGTTCATCCATTATCTGCCCGACACGACGGTTCTTGACTCTCTGTTCTTCTTTCACCCGGAACAAATGCCGGATGGACTGCGGCTTACTGTTATGGACACCCTGGGCCGTGTATTATTTGACACAGAAAAGTCAAAACCCCTGGAGTCTTTCAGCAATCATGCAGACAGGCCTGAGTTCGTCGATGCCCTTGTGTATGGTTCCGGTTATACGATCCGCCGGCTGTCTGCAACAACAAACCGGGAATATTTTTATTCGGCAACCCGCAGCGGACGGTTTGTTGTACGATCTGCCATGCCCTATTCCGTCACCCTTAAGGAAATCCTGAGGGCAGACAGGCTTTTTTTCCCGGTAATGACCGGGATGGCCCTTCTGATAAGCTGCCTGGCGCTCTTCCTTACCCGCAGGCTGGGACATAACATTAACCGTTTAAAAAAGTTTGCCTTACTGGCGGACAAAGGGGAGCCGCTTGACGGGGTCGGCCCGTTTCCCAAAGATGAATTGGGAGAAATTTCAAATCATATAATACAATTGTATTCCAGACTTAAACAGACAAAAGAGGCTCTGGAAAGCGAACACAGGGTAGTTCTTCATCAAAAAATGGAACAGACGCGTTTAAAAAAACAGCTCACACAGAATATCAATCACGAATTGAAGACCCCTGTAAGCATCATCCTTGGGTATCTGGAAACCCTACACAACAATCCCCGTATGGATCAGGAAAGACAGCGCATATTCATGGAAAATTGTTTCAGACAAACCAACAGGCTATCCCAGTTGCTAAACGACATCTCTACCATTACCAGGATGGACGAGGCCAGTGAGATCATTGAAAAAACAGAAGTCAATCTGAGTGACATCATTCATGATGTATTTGCCGACGTGGCGAAAAATCTGCTTGAAAAAAACATACAGACCGAAATCCGGATCCCCTCACAGATGCCTGTTCAGGGGAATCAGGGTTTGTTGCAATCTGTTTTTCGCAATCTTACAGACAATGCCATCGCATATTCAGGATGCCATACCATCTTTGTGTCTCTGACAACTACTGACAATGAGCATTATTCGTTTGTCTTTGGCGATGACGGAGTGGGAATTGAAGCACATCACCTGCCCCGTATCTTTGAAAGATTTTATCGTGTAGACACAGGCCGTAGCCGGAGACAGGGGGGGACCGGGCTGGGATTGTCTATTGTCAGGAATGCCGTCATACTTCACGGCGGGACCATCTGTGCAGCCACACGCAGCGGGGGTGGTCTGGAATTCATATTTACCCTCAGAAAAAAATAAAAAAGCATACCGTTGGGTATGCTTTTTCCGTATCCTTCTGGGATCCCGATCTATTCGGCCAGGATAGCTCCAACCGGACAAACTGCCGCGCAGGCTCCGCAATCTATGCATTCGTCAGGATTGATCACATAAATGTCCCCGGGAGAAATTGCTTCAACGGGACATTCATCAATACAGGTCCCACATGCGGTGCAGTCTTCAGTAATTCTGTGTGCCATGGCTAATTGACTATTAGAGTAAATAATTGTTGCAAATATATGAATTAAATTCTTACTACCTTTGTAAACACACAACATTTATAAGATGAAACTGCTCTTTTTACTACTCACTTCATTCTTATTATCGGGAACAGCTATACCCCAGGAAGATACTTCGGTAACTTTTAATTCAGTCATGCACGACTTCGGGGATTTCGGGATCAGTGACGGTCCAAAAACACATACATTCATCCTGACGAACAACTCGGACAAACCACTGGTCATACAGACCGTGATCACCTCTTGCGGATGTACCGTCCCGGAATGGACCAGGGAGCCCATCCTGCCCGGAGCAAGCGGCAGCATACAGGTGACTTATTCCAACGATCAGGGCCCCTATCCTTTTGATAAAATGCTGTCTGTATACATTACCGGCAAATCAAAGCCCTACATATTGCGTGTGCGGGGAGTGGTACATCAGAAAAAATTCACCCTGGAGGACACCCATCCGGTGGTCATGGGAACGCTTCGCCTCCGCAGCAGGGAAATGGAGCTGGGGCAGATCCGTCAGGGCACGGTAAAAACAGATTCTGTTGAGGTTATCAATACGGGAAGGTATCCCCTTTTTCTAAAGCCTGTCAGCTCTCACGCTAATTTGTCTGTAAGCGCTTCGCCGTCCCGACTGAACCCCATGGAAAAGGGGTCCCTTGTTTTTTCAGTTGACACCAGAAAAAAAGAAGAATGGGGCAACGTCCTTTACACAGTCAGATTGCTGATCAACGACAAGGAGGATCCTTTTCATGTCGTGACTGTCAAAGGCTCCATAAAATTAAACACATCGGGGATGTCCCGCTCCGAAAAAGAAAGGGCTCCCATACCCCAGATGAACCGAAGTGCCGTTGAATTCCCTTTGACTGCCGCCGGCTCGGCACTGGAAGCGGATTTTGTTTTGTCCAACAAGGGCAAAAGCCCTTTGATCATATATAAGATTGACACCAGCCACGACGGCATTGCGGTAGCAATACCCCGTACCATAGCACCCGGATCGGAAGCCCCCGTTAAGGTGTCCATTCCCGGCTCTGTAACTGGCGATGCCGGAGAGGTCATTTATACGATAAGCCTGACAACAAATGCCCCGTCAAGACCTACCGTGAACTTGCTGGTGTACGGAAAAATCAGCCCATGACAGCTATGGATTCCGCACTGAAAGTGAACCGTGGAGTGCCCCAACCTCCTGACATCAATCCCAGGGCCGGGGATATCCTCAAAAAAAGACCGGGGAAAAAACTGGATGTGCCCGATTTCCTGGATGGCATCAGGAACGGGGACATTTCCATTCTGGCACAATCCATTACCTTGATCGAAAGTACCCTGGAACAGGATCGCCGGAAAGCACGGAAACTGGTTTCGGCCTGTTTGCCTCTTTCGGGGAATTCAATAAGAATAGGAATTACCGGGGTACCCGGAGTCGGGAAAAGCACCTTCATTGAAGCGTTCGGTAAACACATCACGTCTGAGGGACACAAACTGGCTGTCCTGGCGATTGATCCAAGCAGTGAACGCAGCAAAGGCAGTATTCTTGGGGACAAAACAAGGATGGAAACCCTGGCCAACAATCCCATGGCCTTCATTCGTCCTTCACCCAGCAGCGGTTCCCTGGGAGGAGTGGCTCGTAAAACAAGGGAAACCGTTATTTTATGCGAGGCGGCCGGGTTCGATACCATCTTCATAGAAACCGTAGGTGTTGGTCAGTCAGAGACGGCCGTTCATTCCATGACGGATTTCTTTCTGTTGTTGATGCTCTCCGGTGCAGGAGACGGTTTGCAGGGTATCAAGCGGGGCATCATGGAAATGTCCGACTTACTGGTCATCCACAAGGCAGACGGGACCAATGTTGAAAAAGCCCTTCTGGCCCAATCCCTTTACCAGGGAGCTCTTGACCTGTTTCCTCCTGCCCCTTCCGGATGGAAATCTCCGGCACTTACGGCTTCTTCAGTGGAAGGGACAGGGCTGGATAAGATTGCGGAGTGCATTGCAGATTACATGAAACTTACCCGGGAGAACGGTTATTTCCGGAAAAAAAGATCGGAACAGGCCGTTTACTGGATGAAGGAAAGTATTGACGATTTTCTCTTATCGAGGTTTTACGGAAATACAACCATAAAAAAAATGCTACCCGAGGTGGAAAGAAAAGTCAGGGAAGGGGAAACAGATTCTTTCCACGCCGCCTCTGAACTTCTTAATCTCTTATGACCTGCTATGTGGTTCCTGGAAATTTGCAAACAAAGTATCCTGATCACCGGACTTGTTATGGTAATGATGATCCTGCTGGAGTATATAAACGTATCCTCCCGGGGAGCCACCCTTACCAGGTTGCAAAACAAGCCTGTCCTTCAGATCGTGCTGTCAGCAGTCCTGGGCCTCATACCGGGATGCAGCGGGGGTTTTGTTGTGGTCAGCCTGTACGCTCACAATATGGTTTCCTTCGGGGCATTGCTGGCCATGATGACGGCAACAGTGGGTGACGAGGCATTTCTCATGCTGGCAATGATCCCCGGTCCGTCACTGTTACTGTTTGCGCTGCTGTTTGTTTTGGCCATTCTGGCCGGCATCCTCACAGACAAATGGATCCGCCGGGTTCCGCGGCCTTTTTCTCCGGAACATTTTCAGGTACACCAGCATGATGCGGCGCAGGATGAAGACCTGAATGTCTGGGGAAAGATCCGGAACAATTTCAACCCTGTACACTGGCAAAGGATGATCCTTTTGCTGGGTCTGGCCATTTTCTTTGTAAGCATAGCTTTCGGATTCCTGGAACACGCCCACCACGGACACGACCATACACACGACCACCTGTTTTCCGAACGCTGGCTGAATCTTGTTTTTGCCGCATTGTCGCTGGTAACGCTCGGATTCACCTTATTTGCCACCAATCATTTCATACGGGAACATGTCTGGAATCACATCATCAAACACCATTTTCTAAAGATATTTCTCTGGACATCCGGCACCCTGCTGGCCATCCATTTTCTGCTGCTGTACATCGATGTGGATGTGTGGATCCGCAACAGGTTCTGGTTCATGCTTCCGGTTGCCGTACTTGTGGGGCTCATACCGGCTTCTGGTCCGCATCTGGTCTTTGTGTCCTTATTTGCATCAGGGACCATTCCCTTCAGCATTTTGCTTGCCAACAGCATTGTTCAGGAAGGTCATGCCGGTCTGCCTTTACTGGCAGAAACAAAAAAAGGCTTTGTCATTGCCAAAGCCCTTAAGATCGTACTTGCCGTGACCGTAGCTTCGGCCATACAGCTTATTTATTCATTGTAATCAGGAACTCGTCATTGTCCTGCGTTCTGAGCAGCCTGTCTTTCATAAATTCCATGGCTTCTACAGAGTTCATGTCTGCCAGGTAATTACGCAGGATCCAGATACGATTCAGTTTGTCCTTGTCCATAAGCAGGTCATCGCGACGTGTTGAACTGAGTGTGACGTCCACGGCGGGGAACATCCGCTTATTGGAAAGCTTCCTGTCAAGTTGCAATTCCAGATTTCCAGTCCCTTTAAATTCCTCAAAGATCACCTCATCCATTTTGGACCCGGTATCTATCAGCGCAGTGGCCAGTATGGTAAGGGATCCCCCGTTCTCGATATTGCGGGCCGCACCGAAGAAACGTTTGGGTTTTTGGAGTGCGTTGGCATCCACCCCGCCGCTCAGAACCTTTCCGCTTGCCGGCTGAACCGTATTAAAGGCCCTTGCCAGCCGGGTGATGCTGTCCAGCAGGATGACCACATCGTGTCCGCACTCCACCAGGCGTTTTGCCTTCTCCAGAACGATCCCCGCCACCTTCACGTGCCTCTCGGCAGATTCGTCAAAGGTAGAGGCGATCACCTCGGCTTTTACGTTCCGGGCCATGTCCGTTACTTCCTCCGGTCTTTCATCTATCAGCAAAACGATCATATATGCTTCAGGATGGTTGTCGGCTATGGCATTGGCTATGGACTGAAGCAGAACCGTTTTCCCGGTTTTGGGCTGGGCCACGATCAAACCCCGTTGTCCCTTGCCAATAGGCGTGAACAGATCTACAATACGGTTAGACAAGGTATTGTGGCCATGGGAGGTAATGTCAAATTTAGAATCTGGAAAAAGAGGCGTCAGAAAATCAAACGGGACCCTGTCGCGGATGAATTCAGGTTCGCGTCCGTTGATCTCGTGGATCTTTACCAGGGGAAAGAATTTTTCATTTTCCCGGGGAGGACGGATCTCACCACTCACGGTATCACCGGTCTTCAGCCCGTACATTTTGATTTGTTGCTGTGACAAGTAAATGTCATCGGGAGAATTCAGATAATTGTAATCGGAAGAGCGCAGGAACCCGTATCCGTCAGGCATCATTTCCAGAACGCCTATGGCCCTGACAACTCCTTCATATTCGGGTTTCTTTTCTATTACGGCCTTAACCGCATGTTCATGATGCTGTCTGGGAACTTCCGGCTCTTTTTCCTTTGGCAGGTTGTCTGACGGTCTGGATTCAGACTCTTTCTGTTTTCGGGGACGTCCTTTACGCGGTTTGGCTTCAGGAACAGGTTCTTTCTTTATTTCCTGACCCGGGGCTTTCGTTTCGTCGTTGCTTGCGGGTGTCTCCTGTCTGGGTTCCTGTCTGGGCTCCTGTCTGGGTTCCTGTTGTCTTTCCTTTGGCATCTGCGCGTTTACTGAAGCAGTACCTGCGGCCTTTACCGTATGTTGCCCCGGTCCCTGTGCCTTATCCTTGTTCGGATCCGGATTTCTCTTCTGTTCCGGTCTCCCCGGTCTGTCTTTGGGCAGCGCTTTGACCGGTTCCCTGGTCCCGACTCCGGATTTTACGGTTTCCTGGAAAATTTCTGCCGCCTTTTGCGGTTGTTTTTCCTTTCCCTCAACAGCGGCAGGCTTTGGCTGCGGTTTACGGGTACGCCTGGATGTTTGTTTTTTTGTATTGGATGTGCCGGATGAAGACGCTGAAGCCCCTGACTCTGCCTGAATATCAAGTATCTGATAGATCAGTTCGTTTTTTGCAATGGATTCTACTTTTTTGATCTCCAATGCATTGGCAATTCTATGGAGTTCTTCCATAGACTTGCTGCTAAGCTCAATGATGTCGTACATTTAGAATATGTTAATATTGAATGAAAGCTGCGGAATGAAGCTAAGACGATGCAAATATATAAAAAAATCAATTATCCCAGAAACTCGAGTTCTTCTTGTACTGCAATAAGTCTGCCAAAGCCGATGCTTTGGCGGCGATGCGGAAACTCCAGCTCTCCCATTTCCCGTTAGGTACCCAGGAAAAGGATATCTGAAAACAATGCAGGTCATATGTGGCACTGAGCTGGGTCGTGGTCAGTTTGAATTTCATCAGATCCAGGCCACTTCTCAGATTTAAACTGAAATCTTTCGTAAGCTTAACCTGGGCAGAAAAACCCAGTGTCTGGTTGAAATTATGGTTGGTGTTCAATTGCTCGTTGGCAAAGGTGTACGTTTTATTATAGGAAAAACTGTAGTTCAGGTTTACCGACCATGGGATCTCGGGATCCATGTAGTATACCCATCCCCCGGGTATGTATTCTCCTGTCAGCGGGTCTTCATAGATCAGCTGGTACGCGTTGTTTTTGCTCTCCTTGCCTCCCCCGCTGAAAGAATAGGAAGTGGAAAAACTGGCGTTTGTCAGGCGGGCAAGATTGCCGGTCTTCATGACGTTCAGGGTATTGATACGCTGTCCCCTTTCGTTTACGGCATAAGGATCGAACATGGCATTGGCGTTGATGCCCAGTTTTTCAAAAATCGAGGTGGATAAAGTGACGTTGATGTTGGAAAGTTTCATGGAGTCGGCCAGAAAATTGTACGAACCGCTAAGGGACAGGTTGTCTATCAATTTCACCTTTTTCAGCCCTCCGTTCTGAGTTGTATCCTTTTTGTTAAAAACTTTTGCCTCGAGGTTGTTGCCCAGGGAGAAACTAATGGCGGCGGTACGTCCCCTGGAAGGAGGCCCGTACACGGATTTGCTGTATTTGTTGTAATCAACGGAGTGTTGTCTTCCCAGGCTGTCGGTATAATTGAGTGTTACAAAACCGTTTGACGCCGTTCCCAATTCAGGCCGGTAACTGAAACTGAGCGATGGCGTCATCATATGACGGATGGCCCTCAGACCTCCCGAGGGATTGAAATTAAACATACCGTATATCCGGGTAGACATGGAAATACCGCCTGAATACGTCTGGGTGATCCCGAACTCACTGAATGCCCTTGACATGGTTGAAACGACTTTTTGCTCTGCCGGATCGAACGTTCTGGTCTCGCTCATAAAATGCCAGTTCATTCCATAACTGACAGTAGGACTGAAATTCAAATATTTGAGCAGGGTGAAACTGGGCAGACCAACGGCAAAATTATGCTGCATCCCGGCTTTGAAATCATTCCATAAGTCGGGAGTCCCGAATTGAGATGATTTGAAATTGAGCTTATTCTGAAAAGCCGTATTGTAACTCAGTGTAATGTCCTCGTAAAATTTCTTTTTTCCTATCCGTTCCTTACGCTGGAACGGATTGATACGACTCATGGTAAAGGTAAGGTTTGGGAGTGTCAGGGCATACGATGAATCTCTGTTGTTCTGGCTGTGGAGCAGATTGATGGAGAGATTGAACGGAGTCCCCGCAAACGTTTTTGCATAGGATATGCTGGATGAGGTCTGGGATTGTAACGCCTCGTCAATGCTTTGGCTGTTATAGCGGTTATTCGTGGGACTGGAAAAATTCACCGATGCACTGAAAGATGTCCCGGGCCGTTTTTTGGGATCCTGCGTATGACTCCACCTGATGGAAAAATCTCCCGATTCCGAGTAATCCGATGAGCCCCTTTCCCCGGTCACGTTCTTGGAATAATTGACATTCAGACTTCCGTTGTACTTGTACCTGTTTTTGTACCTGGCCGTCCCCCTGACCGCCCAGGAACCCATAGAATAAATGTCTCCGGTAACGGAAAAATCCAAATAATCACCAAATACAAAATAATACCCCAGATCCCTTAGGAAAAAACCGCGGGCCACTTCTTCCCCGTAAGAAGGAATAAGCAATCCTCCCGAACGTTCCGGGCGTTGCGGGACGAAACCAAAGGGAACGATTATGGGAGTCGGGACATCTTCAATGACCACGTATGACGGGCCAAAAATGGTTTGTCCCACATTCCCGTCCTCGTCTGCCGTAATCTTTGCATTGGTCATGTGAAGATAAAAGTGAGGATGCTCCGCGTCACATGTGGTATATTTCCCTCCATGAATATTGATGGAATTGTCCGGCATCTTTTTCAGGTGGGAACCATGCAGAAACCCCTGTTCATCCTGTGTCACCATGTTGTTGATGCGGGCTTTCCTGGAAGCGAAGTTGTAATAAATCGATTCCATTACATACGAGTTGTTGCCCTCTTTGAGTTCCGGCTTCCCCTGCATCACTCCTGTAGAGTCGACTATGCCGGTCGCAAAAACGGTCTTTGTATCTGCATCGTATTCCATATATTCCGCCTTGATCTCCAAGTTGTCATAGTTTACCTTGACATCTCCGTAATAATACAACATGGTTTTTCCGTCCCTGAAATCTTCCACTACCGAATCCCTGGCTATGGAAAAAGCCGGGGCATCAAGCTGGGTATGTGCCCGTACGCTGTCCAGCCGTGCCAGGCTGTCCAGGTCGGCGGGTGACAACCCCACTTCAACCTGATGCAACCCGGTGTAGCTACTGAAATTTTCCCACATTTGTGCCAGGGCAGATTTTCCCGGTCCGGCCGTGACAGGAGAGTATAACAGCTGCCTGTACTTCTCGCTTACCGGAGCAATCGCATTTTCGGGAATCCTTTTCTGCTGGCCAAAGAGAGATGATGTTCCCAGGACAAGGAACATCAGATAACATACCGTATGCAAAATACTTTTCTTATCTTTGTCTTCCGCAGACATAAGCTGCAAATATATATGAAAAAACTGATTCCCGTACTGGTGGCATTTTTCTCTATTTGCAATTCGTATGCCATCATGGGCCAGAATTTTTCAGGACCCGTGATTCATAAAGTAGTTCTTGACCCGGGACACGGAGGCCACGATCCCGGGGCACTGAGCCCGGACAGAAAACTCAGGGAAAAAGACATTAACCTTTCGGTTGCCAAATACCTGGGGCAGGAGATCAACAAACATTATCCCGACATTCAGGTCATCTACACAAGAACCGGAGACGTGGCCGTCGATCTTGATAAACGCGGCATAATGGCCTCGGAACAACATGCCGATCTTTTTATTTCCATACACGTGAATTCTGCCAGGAAACCCACAAGCATCGCAGTGGGTCCGGAAACGTGGGTTTTCGGCGGAGACAGGAGCAGGAGGAAGGATGACAGTTACGATGTCGTACTGAAAGAAAATGAGGTAATCAAATTTGAAGAAAACTACAAGGCCAAATACGAGGGTTTTGATCCCAACAACCCACAGTCAATGATCGTTTTCAATTTTCAGAAAGACGCGATCATGAGGCAATCCAGGATCCTGGGTTCAAGCATACAACAGTCTTTGCGCAACGGACCTCTGCGGGGTGTGGAAAAGGACAGGGGAATGAAAGAGGGCGGTTTTGTTGTACTTGCCTATTGCTCCATGCCTGCCGTTTTGGTAGAGCTGGGCTTTATTAACAGCAGTGCCGACAGGAAGATCCTTTCATCCGAAAACGGACGCCGGGATATTGCCCGCAATCTTTTCAAAGGCTTTGAACAGTATATGAACAGTTATGCCGGGAACGGGAAATCAGCCGTTTCTGATAATACTGTTCCGTCGCCGAAATCATTCCGGGTACAGATCATGGCCTCTGCCGAAAAGATCCCGCCCTCTGCTCCCGTATTGAAATCGTATCCCCAGGCCGGGTACATCCTCTGCGAAGGTCAGAGATTCATGTATAAATATACTTTAGGTAATTTTGAGACCCGTGAAGACGCACAGAAATATTGTAACGAACTTAGAGATGGTCCGTTCCCTGATGCTTTCGTGATCGCCGTAAAGGACGGTCAACTGGTCCCGTTTTAATAAGATCCGTAATGAAAATTCCAAAATTTTCCAAAGAATTGAAAATAGGCTTTTTCACACTGGTTGTGATCATAGCCCTTTACTTTGTAATACAGTTCCTTAAAGGCAACGACCTGTTCCGCGGGACCAACACCTATTACGCAATATATAACAACGTGGAAGGACTGGCCCCTACCAGCCCCGTTTCTGTGCTTGGACTGACGGCAGGGACCATTGACAGGATAGACTTTGATCAGAAGGACCAGCAAATGGTCGTGACCATGAAACTGAAGAAAGACTTCCGTCTGCCATCAGGAACCATTGCCGAGATCTACAGTGCAGACATACTGGGAGGCAAGGCCGTCCGTCTTATACTGGGAAATGAACCGGCATGGCACAGGACAGGGGATACCCTTCAGACAGCGGTGCAACGGGATCTTATAACCCTGCTGACGACTGAACTGCTGACCCTCAAAGATGATATATCCCTGCTAATGACCAATCTGAACACGACCGTTTTGCAGCTGAACGACATTCTGGACAGCGAAAACAGGGACCATATCAGAAATGCCCTGGGCCGCCTGAACACTTCGCTGGCCGACATCAACCATCTTACCGAAACACTAAGTCAGAACGCCCCCAGGATAGACAACATACTGGCCGGTGTCGATACTTTGTCGGCAGGTCTGAACAAGGCCATGGCCGATCTTGCCGGAACACTGGAAAATTTCGATGCGATTTCTTCTGAACTAAAGGACTCCGACCTGGCAGGAACCGTTGAGGGGCTGAAAAAATTACTGGAAAATCTGGGCAATCCTGAAGGCACCCTGGGCCGGCTTGGATCCGATCCGCAGTTATACGATTCGGTGACAGAAATTATCTCCAGGGCAGATTCGCTGATACGCCTGATCAGTGAAAATCCCAAAAAATACATTCGAATAACCGTTTTTTAAACAACTTGTTTTTGTCCCAAATGTTGATGTACCAACGGAAAGCGCATTAGAGTGTTTTTTATCTGTTTCATTCTTAGATAGTTAGGGAATTTGATTTTTTTCACGTTGATTATTAGAGCATTATTCTTTTTTTTAGAAATCCAAACGTTTTTCATTTTTTTTTACCATTTTTTTCAACCATTTTTGTAAACATAAACCCCTTTACCTGAATATGTCTCCTTCTCCACTCAAGATTGTTTGGAATAATTGTCTGAATATCATTAAAGATAATATTCAACCCTCGAGTTTCAGCACATGGTTTGAACCCATCGTGCCCCTGAAACTCAAAGACAATATCCTTACGATCGAAGTGCCTTCTCATTTTTTCAGGGAATATATTGAGGAACATTTTATTGATCTTCTGGGACATTGTCTTAGAAAAGAACTGGGAGGCGTGGCAAAGCTGGAATACTGCGTAAAGGTGGACTCATGCAGTAAGGGAGTGCCTGTGCCTCACCAGGGACAGGGACAGTTCCAGAACAAATCCATCCCGTTTTCCAGGATTAACACGGAAGACATAGCAAGTCCGTATGTCATACCGGGCATACGACAGATTAAGATAGACCCCCAACTGAATGCCGCTTACTCCTTTGATAATTTTGTAGAAGGAGCATGCAACAGGCTGGCACGCACCGCCGGCCTGAGTATTGCCGAAAAACCAGGAGGTCCCTTCAATCCCCTGTTCATATACGGCGGCTCGGGTCTGGGCAAGACACATCTGGCGCAGGCCATAGGCATTGAGATCAAAAAAAGGATCCCGGACAAAGTGGTTTTGTATGTTTCCGCCAATTTGTTCCAGATCCAGTTCATGGATGCCGTGAACATCAAGAACAAACTGACTGACTTTATGCATTTCTATCAAATGATAGATGTGCTGATCATAGACGATGTACAGGAGTTTGCAGGCAAACCCGGGACACAGAATGCATATTTCAACATTTTTAACCATTTGCATCAGTCGGGGAAACAGCTTATCCTGACCAGTGACAGAGCTCCGGTAGACCTGAAAGATCTGGACGACAGGTTGCTCTCACGTTTCAAATGGGGTCTTTCCGCGGAATTGCTCACACCGGACTATGCCACCCGCCTGGCCATCCTGGAGAAGAAATGCTACAACGAAGGTGTTGAAGTTCCTCCGGAAGTGTTGGAATTCATAGCCGAACAGGTAACTACGAATGTACGGGAGATCGAAGGAACTTTCTGTTCCCTCCTGGCCCAGTCAACTTTCAACAAACAACCTGTTACACTGCAACTTGCACAGGTCATCACCGACAGGCTCGTTAGCTCTGCCCCAAAAGATATCTCTGTCCAGGAAATCCAGAAAACAGTATGCAATTACTTTGGAATTACCCAGGACATCCTTCTTTCCAAGACCCGAAAAAGGGAAATATGTCAGGCACGTCAAATCGCCATGTACCTGAGCCGGAACCTTACCAAAAACTCTCTTTCGACCATCGGATCGATGATTGGCGGAAAGGACCATGCGACCGTACTGCATTCATACAATACCGTGTGCAACCTGATGGACACAGACCGGACGTTCCGCCAATACGTGTCGGACATTGAGAAGCGGCTCAAGAATGGTTAAAAACCCATCCAGATGAACATACCGGAACCATCCTCCGTATTCAGCTTTTTTTTTGAAATCTGCAAAATCCCCCGGGAAAGCGGGAATGAAGCAGGAATGACCCGGTTTCTGGAACAATTTGCCAGGGATCGCAACCTGGAATACGAAACCGATAAGACCGGAAACGTTGTCATTCGCAAAGAAGCATCTCCAGGCAGGGAAAACAGCCCGGGTGTTGTCCTGCAAAGCCATACTGATATGGTATGTGAAAAGAATCAGGACACTGTTTTTGATTTTTCCAGGGATCCCATTCAATGTTACGTGGAAGACGGATGGCTGAAGGCAAAAGGGACGACCCTGGGAGCCGACGACGGAATAGGAGTGGCCGCCTCTTTGGCGGTTCTGGACAATGACAGCCTGGTACACGGACCCCTGGAATGCCTGTTCACCGTATCTGAAGAGACCGGTCTTGACGGAGCCAGGGCAGTTGCCCCCGGATTCATCAAAGGCACCATACTCCTGAACCTGGATTCCGAAGACGAAGGGGAAGTCTTTATCGGTTGTGCCGGAGGAATTGACACAACAGCCCGTTTCACTTATACGGAAACACCCGCCCCGCAGGGTGATGTTACCGCCTTGAAAGCAAGCATAACAGGAGCAACGGGGGGGCATAGCGGAGACGAGATCCACAAAGATCTGTGCAATGCCGTACAGGTTCTTGCCCGTTTTCTCTGGAGTGCAGGGCAGCAATTTGTTTTTGACATAAGTTCCGTTACGGGCGGAAATAAAAGGAATGCCATAGCACGGGAGGCTTCTGCTCTTTGCCTGGTAAGCAAAAAGGATGAAGAAGCGTTCATCCGCCTGTTTCATGATATGGCCGGTGAGTGGACTGCGGAATACAAACATACCGATCCGGAACTGGTTAGCCGGATAAGCCCGGCCAAAATGTCCGGAACCACAATCGACCGGGACACGGTCAGCCGTCTTGTCGCAGCACTTTATTCCTGTCCTCACGGGGTTCTTGCCATGAGCAAAGATATCCCCGGCCTGGTAGAAACTTCAACCAATCTGGCCTCTGTTAAGATGGACCGGGAACAACGCTCCATCCGTGTTGGAAGCAGCCAGCGCAGTGCCATCAACTCGGCCCGTAAAAATGCAGCGCAGCGGATCGAGAGTCTCTTCCTGCTGGCCGGTGCGCGGGTATCCCACGAAGGAGAATATCCCGGATGGGCACCCAACCCGGATTCCCCCATTCTGAGAATCAGCGAACAGGCTTACCAGGACCTGTTCAACACACCTGTCAAGGTAAGGGCGATCCATGCCGGTCTGGAATGCGGTATTTTCCTGGATGCTTATCCCTGTCTTGACATGATATCTTTCGGTCCAACATTAAAAGGAGTACACGCCCCTACGGAAAGACTCGACATAGCCAGTACGGTCAAGTTCTGGGACTTTCTTGTTGAAATATTAAAAAGGGTATAGTATGGGAAAGGTTTCAGTGTCTTTATTATCTTCTGATTTCGGCTACCTGGCAGATGCCTGCCGGATGGTGAACGGCAGCCGGGCATGGAGCCTGCACCTGGATGTGATGGACGGTGTTTTTGTACCCAACATCTCCTATGGTTTCCCGGTGATAGAGGCCATTGCCCGCAATGCGGAAAAGCCTATGGATGCTCATCTTATGACCGTTGAACCGTCCAGGTATTACCAACAATACAAAGATCTGGGCATTGAGTGGCTTACTGTGCATTATGAAACCTGTCCGCATCTGAACAGGGATCTCCAGGAGATCAGAAGGCTGGGGATGAAAGCCGGGATTGCATTGAATCCATCTACGCCCGTATCTGTCCTGGAACAAGCCGTACATTATGCGGACCTTGTTTTGATCATGTCTGTTAACCCGGGCTTTGGAGGACAGGTTTTCCTGAAAGAAACCTACAAAAAGATCCAACAACTTTGCTTACTCAGAAAAGAGCAGCATCTTGGTTTTATGATCCAGGTAGACGGTGGGGTCAACGACACAAATTCCGATGAATTATACAGGGCAGGCGCTGATATTCTCGTGGCCGGCAATTACGTTTTCAGCGCAAAGGAACCCCTGGCTGCCATAAACGCCATTATGTAAGCTCGGCAAGGAGCGTTTCACACCCCCACACTTTCTGTCCTTTTTTTACCAGGACACGGGCATCCAAAGGGAGCAGCACATCTACACGCGATCCGAATTTTATAATTCCCAGTTCACTTCCCTGAAGGACCTGTTTGCCTGTCCCTGCTTTACAGACCACCCTGCGCGCGATCAGTCCGGCAATCTGTCTGACCCCTATCAGATGTTTTTCCTGTTTGAGGAACAAGGTGGTATGCTCATTTTTCTCGGAAGACTTCGGATGCCAGGCCACCATCTTGTCTCCGGCATGATATTTATAATACACGACATCACCGCTGCAGGGATACCAGTTGACGTGTACATTAAAAAGATTCATGAATATAGATACCTGCAGTCTTTTTTCCTGCAGGTACTCGTTCACCTCAACCTCCTGAATCATCACCACCCTGCCGTCGGCGGGCGCAATGATACCGTCCTCCCTTATGAGAATATTCCGGGCAGGGATCCTGAAAAACATGAATGTCTGCAAAAGCACCAGTACCGAAAGTATAGCGAATAAAGCCAGTACCCAAAAATTATAAAGTGAAAAAGATACGATAACAGCCAGAAAAACGACCATGGCCATGATCACGACAACAATGGTGCTTCTGCCTTCCTTGTGGATCCTCATGTCTCAGAATGTATAAATGATGAACAGCATATAAACTATAGCAACGGGGAACGCAAGGAGCGCCCCGTCAAAACGGTCCAGGAGCCCGCCGTGGCCGGGCATGATATTCCCGGAGTCCTTTACTCCGAAATGCCTTTTCATGGCAGATTCGGTCAAATCCCCCAGAACTCCGAAAACGCTGATGATAAAGGCCAGTATCATGCAATGGTACCATGCGAACGGCAACATGTCCAGCTTGAAGAGGGCAAAGGCGGCCGCCTGTGCAAAGACAATACTTCCTGCAAAACCTTCCCAGGATTTTTTCGGTGATATGCTGGGGAAGAGTTTGTGGCCGTTTTTTTGTCCGAAACCCATCCCAATCAGGTAACCTCCTATATCGGAAGCCCACAGGACTATGAAAAGAGCCAGTAAATAAAAACCCTGGAACATCCCCAGGGCATTGAAAGATATGAAATTGAAAATTGAAAAGGGTACAGCGATATAGATCAACGGCAAAAAAAGCAGGGCAGCTGAACGGAATGCATCTTCCGATCTGTGGTACAGTACGGTTATCCAGGCAGTCGTAACGGGAAGCGGAAGCGATAACAGCCAAAAGCGTGAAGCCCATAAGCCGTTACGGGCTACCGTATAGGCGGTAATAAAGATCAGGACCGACGACAGAAAACCAAAAACCTGGCCTGTCCTGTTTCTGTCTGCCAGGGACATCCTGTAAAACTCGACAACCATGATCCCTACGCACGCAGTCATAAGTACCGCATATCCCAAAGGATGGAGCAGAAGGCCCGCTATCATGACAATAATGAAGACCAGGCCGCTTAAAGACCTTTTAATCAGAGAGCTCACTGTTTTCTTCCTTTGTCAGACGTTTTCCAAAGATTACTTCCAGGTCATCCGCAAAAATGACTTCTTTATCCAACAGCTGATTGGCCAGTTTTAAAAAACCTTCCTTGTTTTCTTTCAACACTTTACGGGCGGTATCATAAGCCGAATCAATGATCCTTTTGACTTCCCTGTCTATCAGCTGGGCCGTTGTTTCACTGTATGGTTTGCCAATGTTGAATCCCGAATTCTCCGAAGAATCATAGAAGGAAACATTTCCTATCTTTTCGCTCATCCCCAGGTAGGCTACCATGGCATAGGCCTGGCGTGTCACCTTTTCCAGGTCGTTCATCGCTCCGGTTGAGATCTGTCCGATCATCAATTCCTCAGCCGCGCGTCCTCCCAGAGCCGAGGCCATTTCATCCATCATTTGCTCTGTAGTGGTAATCTGTCTTTCCTCGGGAAGGTACCAGGCTGCTCCCAGTGCACGCCCCCTGGGAATAATGGTAACCTTAAGAAGCGGGTTGGCATGTTTGAGCATCCAGCTCACGGTAGCATGTCCGCTTTCGTGGAAAGCGATGGTCCGTTTTTCTCCCGGGCTGATGATCTTGCTTCTTCTTTCCAGCCCGCCCACAATACGGTCGATTGCATCCAGAAAATCCTGCTTCTGGATGGCTGTTTTGTTTTTTCTGGCGGCGATCAGGGCAGCTTCGTTGCATACATTGGCAATGTCTGCCCCGGAAAATCCCGGTGTCTGTTTGGCCAGGAATTCCAGCTCAAAACCTTCTTCCAGCTTCAGACCTTTGGAATGTACCTTAAAAATCTCCAGGCGTTCTTTCATTTCGGGAAGATCCACATGTATCTGCCTGTCAAACCGTCCTGCCCGCATCAGGGCCTTGTCAAGAATATCGGCCCTGTTCGTTGCAGCCAGGATGATCACACCGCTATTGGAGCCGAATCCATCCATCTCTGTAAGCAATTGGTTCAGCGTGTTTTCGCGTTCATCGTTAGAAGTGAATCCTGCATTCTTGCTCCGGGCACGACCTACGGCATCGATTTCGTCAATGAACACGATACAGGGAGCTTTTTCCTTTGCCTGCCGGAACAGGTCCCTTACCCTTGAAGCACCAACGCCTACGAACATTTCCACAAAATCAGAACCCGAGATGGAAAAAAACGGAACGTTCGCCTCTCCGGCAACTGCTTTTGCCAATAAGGTTTTTCCGGTACCCGGGGGACCCACCAGGAGCGCTCCTTTTGGGATTTTGCCTCCCAGGTTGGTGTATTTTGAGGGATTTTTCAGAAAATCTACAATTTCCATTACTTCAACCTTCGCTTCCTCCAGACCGGCTACGTCCTTGAAGGTAACATTGGCCGAGCTTTTTTCTTTTTCAAAGAGTTTGGCCTGGGAACGCCCCACATTGAATATGCCGCCTCCGCCCCCGGAGCCCTCGGGTCCCCGGGACATCCGCCTGAACATGAAGACCCACATAAGGATCAGAATTACAGGAAACAAGAGCCAGTCGATGATCCGGCCCCAGTAACTGGAACGCTGTTCGATCTCGATCTTAAAACGTTGTTCCTCGGGCAGGGAGTTACGTAACTGCTCAAACTGTTCTTCCGCATCAAAATTATCGGTAACAATGAAATAAAACTGCGGAGCGAATTTAGGGACCTTGTCCCCGAATTTGGCTTTATATTGCTCCAGGGCATCCGGACTGATGTACAGCTCGGCCCGCTGCATGTTACTTATGTACACCAGCTTTTCGATTTCACCCCTGGGGCCCATTTGTTCTTTCACCGTGGTCCATTCCGTTTTGACCGGATCTCCCGACCGGTTGGCAAACATGAAATACACGATGACTGCGATCAATACAATATATACCCAAAAGAAGGGATTGAAGCGCCGTTTTCCCGGAGCCATCAACGGGTTGTTGGGTTTGTTCCTGTTAGGGACGTTTCCGTTCATAATTCAAGTTAAAATTAATCATTGTAATGTTGCGTTTCCGCATCGGCCCAAAGCTCTTCAAGACGGTAAAACCTGCGGTATTCCGTTTGAAAGATGTGAACTACGATATCGGAATAGTCCAGTATCACCCAGAAACGGTTTTCTTTTCCCTGGCTTCTTCTGACATGCCGTTTGGCCTTAAGCAGCATCTGTTCCTCTACCTGATCGGCAATGGCAGCCACCTGCACACCCGAGTCGGCATGACAAATGACAAAAAAGTCACAGATCGTGCTTTCAAGTTTTCGCAAGTCCATGCTAAACACATCCTGCGCCTTTTTATCGAGCATCGCCTCTGCTATGATCCTGATTTCTTTCATATGTTGTTTTCAAACCCTTACAAAGGTAAGGATAAATTAGTACTTTTGCGATTATGTTTGAATGGCAAATCATCCGGTTCGAAGAAATTGATTCTACCAACACGGAAGCCCGTCGGAACCTTGCCTCTGCAAAAGAGGGAACTGTATGGACTGCCTCCTTCCAGACTAACGGACGGGGCCAATATTCCCGTCGCTGGGAAAGCACAAAAGGCCAGAACCTGCTGGCAACACTCCTTCTTAGGCCTGTATTCCTGGCGGCAAACAAGCAATTCCTGATTTCAAAGTGTACAGCGCTGGCCGTTTGCGATTTTCTCCTCACCCTGGACATGTCACCACGCATCAAATGGCCAAACGATATTTATATAGGACCCAACAAAATATGCGGCATCCTTATTGAGCATCAACTCTCGGGCAATGACCTTACTGCCAGTATTATTGGATTTGGGATCAATGTCAACCAGACAAAATTCCAGGGGGCACCCAATCCCACATCCATTATCCTGGAAACCCGGTCCGGACAGGATGTGGATAGTCTTTTACCCCGGGTACTCTCTCCTATACAAAAGTGGTACCAAACCCTCCGGGAAGGCAAATACGGAATAATTGACAGTTCTTATGACGCTTTGCTGATCAATAAGTCAGATTACGAAAAGAACCGGGAGATACTCCCTGCGAACAACTTGGCTGCCGCCCCCGGTCCGTCGGCCGAATGAACGATAGCACGCGAAACATTGATCAGGATATCTCCTTCCTTTGTTTTCCCGTTTTTGATGACCTGTTCCACAGTCCCTCCCTGGGTCCCTACTCCGGGAATCAGAAGGAACCGGTCAGGAGCCGCTTCTCTCACCATCCGGACCCATTCGGGACGGGTAGCCCCTGCCACATACATCAGGCGGTCATTGTCGGCCCATCCGTTGGCCTTCTCAATAATGTTCCTGTAAAGAAGCGTACCGTCAGACAATTCTCTTAGCTGGAAATCATCCGCAGAGGGATTGGATGTCAAAGCAAGCAGGATAACCCATTTGTTCTTGTATTCCAAAAAAGGCGCAACAGAGTCAAACCCCAGGTAAGGAGACAGGGTTACGGCATCGAAATCCATCCGTTCGAAAAAGGTCCGTGCATATTCCCTGGCCGTATTGCCAATGTCTCCTCTTTTGGCATCTGCAATCAGAAAATGTCCGGGATAACGGGTACGGATATAAGAAACAGTTTCTTCAAGACATTTCCATCCCTGCCAGCCGGATGATTCATAAAAGGCAGTATTGGGCTTGAAAGCTACCGAATACGGAGCTGTCTCTTCAATAATCCTTTTGTTCAGTTCCAGGGACAAGGGTGATACATCCAATCCGACACACAGGCAGCTCTTCCTGCTTTGAATCTCCCGGTTAAGTGTTTGTCGTGTCATCTTTCAATCGTTCTGTATTTTCTGCAATTTGCAAAAGATCTATTACTTCCTGGATCTCCCCGTCCATAAATACCGGCAGGTTGTGCATGGTGTAATTGATCCTGTGGTCTGTCACGCGGCTTTGCGGATAGTTGTACGTGCGTATCTTGGCAGAACGGTCACCGGTCGAAACCATGGTTTTCCGTTTTGCCGATATTTCGTTCAGATACTTTTCGTATTCCATATTGTACAGGCGTGTACGCAATTCAGCCAGAGCCTTGTCGTAGTTCTTCAATTGTGATTTTTCGTCCTGGCACTGCACAACGATCCCGGAAGGTATGTGGGTCAGACGTATGGCGGAATAGGTGGTGTTCACGCTTTGTCCTCCGGGTCCCGAGGAACAGAAGGTATCCTTGCGGATATCCTTTTCGTTCAGTTCCACATCAAATTCATCGGCTTCGGGCAATACCGCGACCGACGCTGCCGACGTATGTACCCTGCCCTGTGTTTCTGTCTGCGGGACACGCTGCACGCGATGCACCCCGCTTTCATATTTCATAACACCGTACACTCCCTGTCCGGTGATCTTGAAGATGATCTCTTTGAAGCCACCGGAGGTTCCTTCTGAAAGGCCGGTAATCTCCTGTTTCCATCCTTTCTTTTCAATAAATTTGGAATACATCCGGAACAGGTCTCCCGCAAAGATGGAGGCCTCGTCTCCTCCGGTTCCGGCACGGATCTCCATGATGGCGTTTTTAACATCCTGGGGGTCAGCAGGGATAAGCAGGAATTTGATCTTTTGCTCCATGGCCGGGAGTTGTTCTTCCAGCAAAGTGATCTCTTCCTTTGCAAATTCACGCATTTCTTCGTCCTTCTCTGTCAGCAGAAGTTCTTTGGCGCTTGCAAGGTTCCGGACGGCATTCCTGTACTTGTCCCCGGCCTCGACGACGGGGCCGATATCGGAATACTCCTTGTTCAGGGTTACATACCGTTTCATATCCTGTACCAGTGAAGGATCGGACAGTTGTTGCTGTAACGATTCGTATTTCCGGCGAACGCCTTCCAGTTTTTTCAATAGTGAATTTTCAGGCATATTTTTTCTTTAACGCGCAAAGATACTCTTTTTCAGGTAAACAAAAAGGGAGTGTTCCTCACAGGAACACCCCCCTTATTTGCATTTGACAAAGGATTATTCGTATTTACTGATGATATCCTTAATCATTTCCGGCTCAAGACGTCCGTGAACCACGTCCCCGACCATCATTACCGGAGCAAGACCGCAGGCTCCGATGCAACGGAGGCAGTCCAGCGAGAACTTGCCGTCTTCGGTAACCTGTCCTACTTTGATCTTCAGTTCTTTTTCAAGAGCCTCGACAATCTTCTCGGCTCCCCTGACATAACATGCCGTCCCCATACAAACCGAAATGGGATGCTTGCCTTTGGGTGTCATGGTAAAGAATGAGTAAAAGGAAACAACACCGTAAATTTTTGCCAGGGGCATATTTAAATTCAAGGCGATCTCAAGCTGAACAGGTTCGGGTAAAAACCCGAAATGTTCCTGGGACCTGTGAAGGATGTTAATCAGCTCGCTTCTCCTGTTCCCGAAAGATTCACATATTTCTTTTATTGTCTTTTTGTGACAATCGTTTATCTCGAAATTGACCATAAGAATAGAAATTAATTGTTATTGTTTCGGGTGACTGAAATAATGGGTGTGCAACAAATGGTGAGATTTCTCACTGAGCGGCTTCCCAAGGAATTCTTCGTACAGCTGAATGATTTCCGGATTCTCGTGCGATTTACGGATAGGCTTGTTGAAGTCTTCCTTGTAAATGGCATCCATACGTGCTTTCAGAACAATGGAGTTACCTCTGTGCAAAGGCTGACCTCCTCCGCCAATGCATCCGCCCGGACAGGCCATGATCTCAATGGCGTGGAAATTATACATCCCCTTACGTATCCCGTCAAGCAATTTTCTGGCATTGCCCAGTGTATGTGCGATTCCTATGTGAATGTAGGTCCCGTCGAAATTGACCGTTGCAGTCCTGATCCCTTCCATACCCCTGAGTTCATGGAAATCAACTTTTTCAAGTTTTTTCCCTGTAAACAGCTCGTAGGCGGTACGGGTAGCGGCTTCTATCACACCTCCGGTCACACCGAATATCAGACCGGCACCAGTAGACTCGCCCATGGGACGGTCAAAGTCTTCATCCTTGAGGGATTTGAAATCAATGTTGCCGATCTTGATCAGGTGAGCCAGCTCCCTGGTAGTAATCGCGTAGTCCACATCGGGGTTCCCGTCTACCTTGAACTCATCTCTCTGACATTCGAATTTCTTGGCCAGACAGGGCATTACCGAAACAACGACCATATCTTCACGCTTCACTCCAAGCTTCTGGGCCATGTATGTTTTGGCAATAGATCCAAACATTTGCTGAGGCGAACGGGCCGTAGAAGGCACGTCCAGCATATCTGGGTAATTGGTCTCAAAGAAATTGACCCAGGCAGGACAACATGATGTCAGGATGGGCAAACGCACATTCTTGTCTCCGTTAAGATGCCGGCTGATCCTGTCTAACAACTCGGCTCCTTCCTCCATAATGGTAAGGTCGGCGGCGAAGTCCGTATCAAACACCTTGTCAAATCCCAGAGCTCTCAGGGCTGCAGCCATTTTGCCTGTAACGGATGTACCGGGCTGATACCCGAATTCCTCACCCAGGGCAGCACGCACGGCAGGGGCTGTCTGTACGACAACAAATTTGTTGGGATCGGCCAACGCGCGGATCACATGGAACGTGTTGTCCACAGCGGTCAAGGCACCGGTAGGACATACGGCCACACACTGTCCGCAGAAGGTACAGGGAGAATCAGTCAGGTCCTGTTCAAAAGCCGGGGCAACAACGGCCATGAAACCGCGATTCACCGCACTCAGGGCTCCTACTGTCTGAATTTCATTACATACCGTTTCGCAACTGCGGCACATGACGCACTTGTCCATATTGCGCATCAGGGCCGGAGAGGCATCTTTTCTGTAAGTTGACATGGCTGCGTTCTCGACGGAATTGATCTCCCGGATGCCCATGGTAATGGATAACTTCTGCAACTCACAGTTCCCTGAAGAAGGACAAATCAAACAATCTTTGGGATGGTCTGAAAGCAAGAGTTCCACAACGGTCCTGCGGGCGTTAATGGCACGCAGTGAGTGGGAAAGCACCACCAAACCATCCGTACACGGAGTGGCGCATGCGGGAACAAGATTTTTTCTGCCGGGAATTTCCACTACGCAGACCCGGCAACTGCCGGGTTTGTGTTCCTGTGCCAGGTGGGGCAGGTTCATGTAACAAAGGGAGGGAATATTGATTCCCGCCTGATGTGCCGCCTGGAGAATGGTCGTTCCCTTGGGAACTTCAACGTGTTTATTGTCTATAGTTAATTTTACTGTTTCCATATTCTCACTTATTGAACTAAGATAGCATTAAACTTACACTTCGTATAACATACGCCGCAGTGGATACATATATCCTGGTTGATGAAGTGTGGTTGACGCCTTTCGCCTGTAATGGCCTCAACGGGACAATTCCTGGCACAAACGGTACAGCCGGTACATACTTCAGGTATGATCGTGTAACGTGCCAGTGCCTTGCACTGTTTGGCATAACACCTCTTATCCTTAACGTGGGCAATGTACTCGTCATTGAAATTTTCCAGGGTGGAAAGAATCGGGTTGGGAGATGTCTGACCCAGCCCGCATAACGATGTGTCTTTAATCACATAGGCAAGATTGCGCAAATGATCCAGGTCTTCCATGTTCCCCTTTCCCTGGCAGATCTTTTCCAGAATCTCCAGCATACGTTTGTTACCGACACGGCACGGGGTACATTTTCCGCAAGATTCTTCCACAATGAATTCCAGATAAAACTTTGCAATGGATACCATACAGTCGTCCTCATCCATTACGATCATGCCACCCGAGCCCATCATGGAGCCGGCAGCTACCAGACTGTCAAAATCAATGGCCGTATCCAGATGTTTCTCTGTCAGACAGCCACCGGAAGGACCTCCCGTCTGTACTGCCTTGAATTTTTTACCATTCTTGATGCCCCCGCCAATTTCGTAGATAATCTCGCGAAGCGTAATCCCCATGGGCACTTCTATTAAACCTACGTTGTTGATCTTCCCGGCCAGGGCAAACACCTTTGTCCCCTTGGATTTTTCAGTGCCGATGCTCGAAAACCATTCCGGTCCTTTGAGGAATATCACAGGCACGTTGGCAAATGTTTCTACGTTGTTGACATTGGTGGGTTTGTGAAGGTATCCGTCTTCGGCAGGAAATGGCGGTTTGAACCTCGGTTCGCCGCGTTTCCCTTCCATGGAAGCGATAAGTGCCGTTTCCTCGCCGCAGACAAAAGCCCCTGCGCCGTAACGTAATTCCATGTCAAAGGAAAAGTTCGTTCCCAGTATCTTGTCGCCCAAAAGGCCGTATTCACGAGCCTGGTTGATGGCGATCTGAAGACGCTTGATGGCCAGGGGATATTCCGCACGTATGTAAACCAGGCCTTTGCTGGCCCCTATACAATAACCGCAGATAGCCATGGCTTCAATTATGGTGTTGGGATCTCCTTCCAGAATGGACCGGTCCATAAATGCACCGGGGTCTCCCTCGTCTGCATTACAAACCACATATTTCTGATCAGAAGAAAATTTGCTGGTGATCTCCCATTTCAGACCTGTGGGAAATCCGGCCCCTCCTCTTCCGCGTAATCCGCTTTGCTTGACCATGTCAATGGCCTGCTCGGGAGTAAGGTCCGATATCACCTGGGCTAAAGCTGAATAGCCTTCCCTTGCAATGTATTCGTCAATATTTTCCGGGTCTATGACCCCGCAGTTCCTTAAAGCGATGCGCATCTGCTTCTGATAGAAACCCATGTGCCTGGAATCGGAAACGTGTTCCTGTGTTTCGGGATTTTCGTAAAGCAGACGGGCGACCTTTCTTCCTTTCAGGATATGCTCTGCTACGATCTCTTCTGCATCTTCCGGTCTGACCTGTGTGTAGAATGTGTTATCGGGAATCACTTTCACAATGGGGCCCTTTTCACAGAAACCAAAACACCCGGTGGTTACCACCTGTGCATCCTCAGTCAGTCCGTGAGCCTTGAGTGATTCATTCAGTTTTTCTACAATCGTTGCGCTTGCGGAAGCCCGACATCCGGTCCCGCCGCAAACAAGTAATTGCATTTTATACATTATAATTCTATATTATTGAATGGTTTATATAGTCTGATAGTTGGCCGGCAGAATACCGTCAAGTAATTCGTTGTTGCGTATGTACTTGTCAACGATCTCTTCTGCTTTCTTGACATCGACATATGAAAATACCACAGGGTCCTGTCCCGGTTTTTTAACTTCAACGGTAGGTTCTGCGTAGCAATAGCCCATGCATCCTGTCTGTGTTACAACAGCGGCGATATTTTCTTTTTTGATTTTCTCCACAAGGGCATTCATAACGGTACGTGCCCCCGAGGCAATCCCGCATGTGGCCATCGCAACCTTTATTTGAACAAGGCTTTCCGGATGGTCGCTTTTCTCCCTGATTTCCATGTTTTGTTCGAGTTGCTGCTTTTTCTGTCGCAAGTCGTCCAACGATTTAATCTTTGTCATATCAATATATAAGTTTAAATAATGTATCAAAAATGGAATCCGCAAAGTAAACCCAAATTATTCAATTTGGCAAACTTTCAGGTCATTTTGATTTTCCTTTATCATTTCTTCTATCATCTCCATGACATAAAGGTCACTGAGAGGAGTGTCTCCCAGTATTTCTCTAATTTCCATAGTGTTGACAGTGTATGTCTTCCCGTTATAGGTATATGAATAAGCAAAATCTACGGCGGGATTCGCCGAGATCATCAGCACCAGGGCATTGGCCACATCTCCCAGGGGAGGCCTGTCCAGATGGTCGTACTGAAAACGTGCGGTAAGACAGGTTCCTTTGCCGGGTTCCGAGATCACCTGCAGGCTGCCTCCGCTCTGTTCTGCCGTCTGCTTTAACAGGGGAACCCCCAGTCCTACACGGCGTGTAGTCCGTGATGTGAAAAACGGATCACTTAATTTTTTTAACTGCTCCGGACTCATTCCCCGGCCGTTGTCTGATACACTTATAATCAAAACATTATCCCGGGGATTTTCATCGACGGAAACAACGATGTACGTGGCTCCCGCAGCAAGGGAGTTCTGTACTATATCCAGTAAGTGCAGGGCTAGGTCATTCATGGGATCGTTTCATTGCGTTTTTCAAACCTTCAAAACCTGCTTCCTGCATACGGAACGCCGTATGAACAGCGCCTATGTCATCCGGATAATGGGCATCCGAAGATTGTATGATCATGTATGAATCCAGATAAGGGTTTTTCTGCAGGAAAGTCTCCGGATCAGAAAAGCGGGAGAGCTCCAGGGCATCGGCAGGCAGGCCTGCAGGGACAAATCCCAACTGGCTGAGCAGCGAATTTCTTGGTCTTTCTATATGGGCGGGGACAAAGAGCCCTCCTATGGAACGTACGAAAGCGGCTGTCTGGTCAATACTCCTGTCTATGGCAGAGATCAGCAGGTAAGGGGCTTCTCCCAGTACCTGTTCATTTTCATCGACCCAGAACTGATACCCGAAAATTTCCGGCTCATTGGGTATCCTGGGCAAATACGTATCGAGGAATTCCTGCAGTTTTTCACGCTGTTCTTCTGTTTCCACATAAGCCAGACAGTGCACCTCCTCACGTGTGGTGATTTCGGCTCCGTACAGGACACAGATCCCTTCGCGCAGGCCCACCCTCCTGACCTCGGGCCCCTGGTGCGTGGTGTTGTGATCGGTAACTGCGATCAGTCCGAGTCCTTTTTTCTTGGCCCTTTGGATGATATTCAGCGGTGTCATACCCATGTCACCGCATGGGGAGAGAAACGTGTGGATGTGCAGATCGGCTTTGACACAGATCATGATCAGGGATGAAGCATACGATACAACCGGCCGGAAAATTCAAACGCCTGTTCCGATGTACCCAGCAGGGCTATTCCTTCCTGCCTGGCAAGTGTCAGTGTGTCCTGATCGGGAATCAGGCCCTTCACAAGAACAACAGCCGCCAGTTCCTTCAGGGAGGCTATGGCCATGATGTTCTTGTGGGTTTGCAGGGTAACCCATACGAATCCCGCATCGGCATATCCCATTACATCACTCAGCAAATCGGAGGTGTAGCCCCCTTCTATTGTTTTTTCCATTCCTTCTTCTGCAGTGAAAGCCCTTAAATTCAGGGCATCCGTCATTTCCTTGACTGTCATTTTGTATCTTATTTTTTTAAAAAACGTTTCTTACCCCATATTTTTTCCATCATACCCGAATCCGCCTCATGGGCGTGTAAAATTACGCAGTGATCAAGACTGGCCCTGTTGCACACGATATCGTCAGCCAGGGCTTCACATGAAGGCGCTCCGCAGGCACCGCAATCGATATCAGGAAGCATACGTCTCAATCTTCTGGATTCTTCCATCCTTTGCAGGGCAATGGTAATGTCTGAATGGTATTTGACCATCGCCCTGGGTTCCACACGGTCCATAGGGATGTAACCGGAACATACGTTTCTGAATTCCTGGTCCAGCGCATGTTTTTCCGGAAGTTCTGCTGCCATTTTATCAATACGTTCCTGGATCAGAAACCGGTTGTCCTGAACCAGGATCCCCCCGCAACACGACATGTCGCAGGCCCTGAGCTCAAGAAAGTCAATTCCCTTGATTTCCTCGTTCTCAAGTCGTTCTAAAAACTCAATAACATTGGGCATGCTGTCGATGGCCAAAGACCTGCCCCGGACATTCATGGCCTCCCCTCCCGTCGTCGCCCAACGTACTCCTGTCGAGGACAGGGAAGAGTGGATCAATGTACAATGTTCGTTTTCATTTGTGCCTTTTTGTTTATAGGCAAGAAACACCTTATTGTACAGTTCAGACATATTGATCACACCGTTGATGGGAGATTCGTATCCGCCGACAGGGGCTTTTATGGCGGCTATCTTTGCAGCACAGGGCGTTACATAGAAGATCCCCACATCATCCAGAGGAACCCCGTTCTTTTCATATTCGCTACGATAATACTGGGCCGTGATCTCGAGCGGAGGGATCAGGCGCATGATCCTGTCCGCAAATGAAGGAAAACGGACCTGAACCAGCCGGACAACTGCCGGACAAAAAGAAGATATGACGGGCTTTTCCTCTTCGGATTCCGCGATGTACCTGTTGATTTCGTCTACCAGCAGATCCGCTCCCTGCTCAACGGTACACAGTTCGGTGAATCCCATGTCGTAGAGAATCCCCTTTATGGCATCCAGTGTAAGTTTTTCTTCAAACTGTGCAAAGAACACAGAAGGGACCAGCAGGATCCTGTGTTTGTATCTGAAAATCTTGGCTATGTCATCATCTTCCACCACGATGGCTTTCACAGGACAAACGTTAAAACATTCACCACAATCTACGCACCATTCAGGATGAAGAGTCGCCTTGCCGTCTATCACACGTAAGGCTTCGGTAGGACAAACGCGCATACAGCGGGAACATCCTATACATACTTCTTTGCGTATCCGCAAGGCATGATGGAACGGATTTATTTCCTGGTCCATAATTATATAATTTGAATAGTGATCTCTACTGTTGTGCCTTTCCCGGGAACGGAATGTATGTTGAAAACATCGGCGTTCCGGCATATGTTGGGCAATCCCATACCGGCTCCAAAACCCATCTCCCTGACTGCCTGCGACGCAGTGGAAAACCCGGGCGTCATGGCTTTTTCAATATCGGCGATCCCGGGCCCCTCATCCACCAGTTTGAGGAATACCCTCTCCGGATCGATCCTGGCGGTAATGTTTCCTTTATAGGCATGAGCCACAATGTTCACTTCAGCTTCGTACAGGGCAACCACAACACGCTTGATCACCCCGGCATCCACCCCCAGTTCCTTGAGTGCGCGGCGTACCTGTGACGAGGCAGTGCCTGCAGAGGTAAAATCGCCTCCCTGTATCTGAAACGACAAATCCACTAAAACACGCCTTTCATTCCGGCCTGGTACAAGATACCGGATGCTTTAAACATAGAATAAGGAGAGACGATCAGCACCATGCCGCTTTCCTCTGCCAGATCGATCATTTCCTGCGAAGGGGTTTTGCCCCTGACGAGCAGAATATATTTGAGATCACTCATTTCGGCCGTACGAATGCTCTGCAGGTTGGCAAGTCCCGTGATCAGCATAAAGTCACACCTGCAAACGGTCAGGACATCGCTCATTAGATCCGAAGCGAAGCAGTATTCCACCACATCTTCTTCCCCGGGTTTCCCGCTGAGAATGGTTCCATGGATCAGCGCTACTATTTTGTGAATTGTCATTTCCTTATTTTGATTTTTCGTTAATATCCATCATATAACAACGTCTTCGCGCGTGAAGCTTCGTATCATATTCCTTCCACAGGTCAATCGCATGATTGGTCTCCAGCTGCGGATTCGTGACCGCCCATCTGAGCTTTTTTCGTATGGATGTTTTATTTGTATGGTAGTGGTATATGGAACTGATTCCTTTCCCTTTCCAGTCCGGGTGGGCTCCGTTCATCATCAGGTCTATGTCTTTATAGAAGAAGTAAGCCTTAAGCAGGTAGATCCACCCCAAAGGGAACAGGTATCCCTTTGCCTTCTGCAGGGCACGGGATATACTGGGAAACGAGATGGAGAATGCTGCGACACGGTTGTTGCTGTCCATGACAAAATATGACAGTTCCGGATTGATCAGTTTCATATAAAAACGCGTGCTTTCGCGGATCTCATCCGGGGTGAGCGGGATGAAATTCTGGACGGACATAAAGCTCTGGTTGTACATGTCAAAAAAATCCCTGATGTACGGCTGGAAATCACGGGGACGTTTCCATTTCAGTAACTTAAGACCGTATCTTTTCATGATCATTTCGTTGATCCTTTCCACTTTGTCTGGGACCGGCTGCTGCGCAGGCATAATATATTGTATCCAGTCTACCTCTTTGGAAAATCCCATACGTTCCAGAAATTCGGGATAGTAGGCATAATTGTAAAGGCAATTGAACTGTGGCAGGTTTTCAAAACCCTCCACAAGCATACCCTGTTTGTTCCAGGTATTGTATCCCAGGGGCCCGTGAATCTGGCTCATCCCTTCAGATGCCCCCCAATCCGCAACCTTCTGGATGAGAGCCCTGGCTATCTCGAAATGATCCACCACATCGAACCACCCGAAGCGGACCCTCTTATACCCGTAGATCTCGTTGGCCCTGGGATTGATTATGCCAACTATCCTTCCCAGGATCTTCCCCTTTTGATCACAGGCAATCCATATCCTGCGTCTGCAATACTTCATGCTGGGAGAATCCAGTATGCTCCGGACCTCGTCCATAACAAGGGTAGGTACGTATTGGGGATGGTTCTTGTATAGTTTCAGCGGAAAGCGGGAAAACTGCTTCACTTCTTTTCTTGTTGAAATTTCTCTGATCTCAAAAGTCATGGTTTTCTCTTTATGGAGTTTTCAAAGGTACGAATTTCCAGAATATCGCAGATGACCGTCTGGGCACATACACAACCGAACACTGCCGGAAGATAGGAAATTGTTCCTGCCTGCGATTTTTTATTCTTTCCCTCATAAGGTATAATGGCCCCGCTGTCTGGCAGTTCGGTTGAGAAAACCACCTTGAATCCTTTGTGGACTCCGTGTTTACGCAATCTTTTTCTAAGCATGAAGGCCAGGGGACAATTGTAGCTGCGAGAAATATCATCCACCCGTACCGCTGTGGCATCCATGCGGGCCCCGGCTCCCATGGCGCTGACCAGGTGAAGTTCGCGGTGCAGACAATAGCGTATCAGTGCGATCTTGGGAGATAACGTGTCTATGGCGTCCACAACGTAACCTGGCCGGTATCCGTCGAGGAGCAGGGGAATGTTTTTTTCTTCCAGGTACTCGTTGATGGTGGTCAGCTCAATCCCGGGATTGATTTCCCGTATCCTTTCGGCCATAACAAGGGTCTTGAGCATCCCCGTTGTTCCGGTAAGTGCAGGCAGCTGACGGTTTCTGTTGGTTTGGGTAACTGTGTCATTGTCTATCAGGACCAGGTGACCTGTTCCGGCACGGGCAAGCATCTCTGCCGCATAGGATCCCACTCCCCCGAGTCCGGCCACTACCACGGTGCTCGCGCGCAGTTTATCCAGTCCTTCTTTTCCGATCAGCCATTCAGAACGGCTCAGCCAGTGTTCCATAGCTCATTCGCCCTGGTTGTGTTTTGCTTCTTCCCACAGGCTGTCCATCTGGGCGGGTGTCATCTCCTCCAGGGAACGGCCTTGCTTTATCGTTTTTTTTTCCAGATAATTAAAGCGTGAAATAAAGGTCCTGTTTGTCCTTTCCAGGGCATTCTCGGGATTGATGCCGTATAGTCTGGCAGCGTTTACCAGCGCAAAAAGCAGGTCCCCGAATTCTGCCTCCATCCTGTCCTCGTTCCCAGTTTCCCATTCGGCACGAAATTCATCGACTTCTTCTGTCACTTTATCCCACACTTGTTCCCTCTTTTCCCAGTCAAAGCCCATTGCTCTGGCTTTGTCCTGTATTCGGTATGATTTTATAAGTGCCGGCAACCCTGCGGGTACTCCCGAAAGAACCGACTTGTTCCCGTTCTTTTCTTTTGTCTTGAGATGTTCCCAGTTCTGAATGACGGTACCTGCATTGTCAGCCCTCACATCCCCGAAAACATGCGGATGCCTGAAAACGAGTTTGTCTGAAAGTCTTGCAATGACATCTCCTATATCAAAGGCTCCTTCTTCCTTCCCGATTCTTGCATAAAAAACAATATGCAGCAACAGGTCTCCCAACTCTTTGGACAATTCCTCAAGATCACCTTTCAGAATCGCTTCACTCAATTCGTACGTCTCTTCAATGGTCAGGGAGCGCAGGCTTTCAAGGGTTTGTTCCCTGTCCCAGGGGCATTCCTCCCTCAGCCTGTCCATGATGTCAAGCAAGTCTGAGAAACGTTCCAAAATTTGTTTTTTTTCCATAAATCAATTGCTGAATTGTACTTGAATTTCATCATATAATCCTATGTTCTCCAGGGATGAAAGGTTACCCATAAAGACAGCCAGTTCAAGGAACCCGGCACTGTTGAAAAGGGCAAGCAGTTCTCCCGGCCGCACGCCTCCGTATCCGTCGGACAATTTTTCGATCCTGGTATAAGGCCCCTGCAAAAATATGAGGCACCGGCGCCCTGAACCCACTTTGTCAAACAGCGCCCTGGATATGTTGGTGATGGCATTGCCGTAGGAATCAATGTAGATCACCTGACCCATAATGTAATCCTTTTCGGCCACTGCAGAAGGCCTTACTTCCGTCTTCATCTCGGCAGGCAGTGTCCTGTCTTCCAGGTTTCCCTCAACAACGGCACGGACTGCCTTTATGTAAGCCTCCACCTCGGAGAATGTCCCGGGCGCCGAATAAACGGCCCTGATCCATTCCGGCTCTCCGTCAAAAAGAAGTGAGAAACGCCCGTCATTTACCGTAATAAAATAATGTCCCCGGTACAGGGCCACCGACATAGGCAACCTGTCGGTCGCCTGTGCCTGGACCGCCAGAATATGCATGCTTCCCGGGGGGTACCTGAAATAGCTCTGTCTCAGAACAAAGACCCCCATGCGAACGTCAAACGGCTGTATGTGGTGTGTAATCACGTAGAGTGCGGCAATGCCAAGAAGCCCTCCTTCCAGGGCTCCTGCATAGTAATCTCGTTTATTCCAGTCGCTGGTTACCGTTACCACAGACATGACCATCGGGGATTTATCACGCAAAGGTAAGCATTTGCTACGTGTTTTGCGTTGTCGTGAAAAATGTTTTACTTTACCTCATTAAAAGTTAAGCTAACCAATGAAAACAATTCTATCCAGACAAATCCTGATCGGTATCGTACTGGGATTGGCCTTACTGTCTTCCTGCATTCCTTCGGACCAGACAGCTACCCTGACGGTGATCCCTGTGAAATTCAACCTGCCGCCGGTTGCAGCTACCAGAACCTTCACCGTAAAATCAAGTGAAAGCTGGTTTATGGAACAGATAGGAGAAGAAGACTGGTGTACCGTATATCCGGATAAAAGCACCCCCGGAGACACTCAGATAACGCTGACAGTCAGTCCTTTACCAAACGAAATGCCACGCACTGCCATTTTTTCCATAAAATCTGTTTCCGGACAGGAGAAATTCCTGACCGTTGAACAGACTAATGCTACAGCTTCTTCCTACTTCTTTGATTTTTTTGGAGATCCGGATCCTTCATTCTATATCTATCCGCGTGATGTGGAACCCTTGAAATTACTGGTCTTTACAAACGTTCCCCAATGGGACGTTGCCGTATCCTCCGGAGCAGAACAATGGATTTCCGCACAGAGGGATAAGGACACCCTGCTTGTAACTATTGCCGATATTGACAGACCTGCAGGCAGAACCGGTTCGATTACCGCTTTTGCCGGTGGCTCATTATCTGCCACCCTTACATTCAGCCAGATGGGATTGCACGATTATGGAGCTCCCACAGAAGATTTCACCCTGTCCGTACCCGGCGTCCCCGACTCGGAGCTGGCCTTCAGCTATGTATACAGAAGAGCCCGCATCACGATGCTGTATATGTGGGGGTCCTGGTGTACCGATTGCAAGAACTTCATGCCCAAGGTCAAAGAACTGTACGAAGAGTTTGCTCCCCACGGATTTAAGATCTATGGCGCAGCACTTGAAATTGAAGGAAGGGAACAGGAGTATTTCGACTACCTGGCGGCCAACGGTTTGGAAGACGTGGATCAGGAAACCGGCAACAAGATATGGTGGGAGAACAGACCGGTGTTCAATCCCCTCGAAGCCAGAAAAGTGAACGAATTTTCCAGAATGTTTTACGGAGATGCACTCATGACAGGGGAAGTAATGAATTTTGTTCCCGCATTCATATTTGTGGACGGCGGAGGCAACGTGAAAAAAGTTTACGTAGACAATTACGTGCTGCGGACAGATGCCGCTATCAATTCACTGTATCGCAACATGCGCACGTTCCTGAGCCGTCAGCTGGAATGTTGCGGCGGATAAACCGGCATCTTACTTAAAGGCCATTTCGCTCAATCCCGGACCGTCCAGGGCCAGCTGCCCGAAATAGTCCGGGACTTTTCTTCCCTGCAACTGATCCACATACAATTTGGCCAGATACTGCGACAGCATGAATCCGTGTCCGCGCATTCCCAGGAATAAACCCCTGGCAGGATCTACTATGTACCTGGGTTCCGTATAATAACCGCTCCAGAATGCCTGGAATCCTACGCTGGCAAGCCGCGGTATCCATTGAATAAAGACTTCCGATACAATATTCAGAAAATCTTCCGTATTGACTTTCAGATTTTTTCCTGCCTCCTGCATATCGGTAAGAGGCGATGCACACCCTATGATCTGTCCGGTATCGGCCAGCTGCTGTCCGTAAACGGCCGAAAAACCTTTGTATTTTCGACGGTCAATGAGCATGTCCAGGGCTTTCCCGTCCTTGCCTAGCAATGGCATTCTTTTAGTAATGAAAGCCTGGTGTCTTACGGGGTAAATCCCCGTTATAAACCCGAGTTTCCGGGCAAATTCCTCCCCGTTGTGCCCGAGGGCGTTTATGAAAAGTTTTGTCCGGAACATCCTGTACCTGTTTTTGTCGTCCAGCACCAGAACATAATAGGTGTCTCCCTGTTTTTCCACATCCATGACGCGTGTCTGTTCCAGAATGCGCCCACCGCGGATCGTTCCCAGGTGCCTTAGCAGATCCAGCGTTTTTCCCGGATTGGCCTGCCAGCAGTTGTTGGTGATCAGGGCATGCGAGTACACAGCCGCGTGCTCGTTGAACGCCGGTGATACCTCCTTCCGGAAATCCCTGGCATCGACCATACTTGCATCGGACCACGCTTTAGATGCCTCCAGCGAGCGGTACGTAAGGTCATCGTGTACAAAATTGACATAACGTGAGGGATGAAAGTCAATGTTGCCGATACTGTCCAGTTCCCGGAAGATCTCCAGGTTCCGGGAAGATATATCGGCAAGGGCGGGCAGGCTGAATGCCGGACGGCCCCCCGCGATGTTCCTCCAGGAACTGCCCCTGTCGTTGTTGGCCATGACGGGCCTGAAACCTTCCCCTGCAAGATATCTGAACAGGGCACTTCCGGCAATTCCCCCACCTGCGATGAAGGCTCCGGTTTCCTCACTCCCGGCACCGCTTTTCACCCCCTCGGGCAATACAGTTACCTGTCTCTGGGCGGAAGGATACATTTCCCCCATTTGCACCAGGTTGGCCATCGGTCCGCGGGGGGTAAGTTCCGAGATCACCTGTATGCCGTAATTCTTCAGGGTCTGTACCGCTCTGGGCATACACCTGGAGCCCCTGCAGGCACCCATTCCCATACGTGAGATATGCTTGAGCTCATCTGCGGTAATGGATGTCCTGTCGCCGATAAGCCTTAGGATATCCTCCAGTGACACATCTTCACAATGACACAGAAATGTTTTTCCCTTTTCCGACGTCAGCGTCTCTTTCATCTGAACCGGCGCAGGATAATCCTCCTTAACAATAAAGCCTCTCAATTCGGTCATTTCGGCGAGGGTGCCTCCCGTTACCTGTATCCTGGCCACATTCGTCTTGTTGGGCCTTTTTAAAAGTTTATCCAGGATCCCCTCCGCTCTCTTTTGTCCGGAATTGTCCACCAGGAAAACTTCGGCCCCTTCCCTGACTTCATACTCGACCGGAAGGAACAGGAAGTTACGGGCCGGATCATATCCGAAAATGGCCAGGCCGGGACACTGGCTCACACAGGCCATACAGCCTATACACTTGTCATAATCCACACAGGGCACAGCAGAGGTGGATGTTTTGGAAATGGCCCCGTATTTACAGGCGAAGGTGCAGGGGTTGCACGCAAATCCGTACAGGCAGTCGATCAGGACAAAAGGTTTATCTTTCATCCTGGCCTCGGCGGGCAAAGCGGGGGTGTCCAGGATCCTCACCGGGTGTTGCTGTGAATCTATATATTCTTTAGATACGGCAAGATAATCATCGTATTTCACCCGCAATCCCATTTGCTGCATGATCTCACAGGCACATTGTTTTCCTCTCAGAACCGCCGAGGTCCCTTCTCCTATGCGTATGGCATCCCCCACTCCGTGGCATCTGAACCCGAACACTTCCCGACCCTTGAGCAACAATTGGTCATCCGGAATCAGACCGGTGCATATATTGATGGTGTCTATGCCCTCCAGTCGTTTCTCCGTTCCCGGGATGACTTTGAAATTTTCGCATGCCGCGATCACGGCACCTGTAATGCCCGTATTGTCGCTGTTGGGTATCGCTTCCAAAAGCATGTGGGATGTTATGATGGGAATCCCCAGCCGTCTTACGCGGTTTGCCTGTACGGGAAATCCGCCCTCTACGGGCATGGCCTCAATGATGGCTTTCACCCTGGCTCCCGCCTGCACGGCCTGATAAGAAGTGAGGTATCCGATATTACCGGCACCTATGGTCAGAATATTCTTGCCAAGCAACGTGAGCTCACTGTTCATCATTCTTTGAAACACGGCCGCAGTATACACCCCGGGTACGTCATCGTTCCTGAATGCAGGCATAAAAGGAACGGCTCCGGCGGCTATTACCAGGTATTCGGCATCAACATAAAAAATCTCCTGGGTTTCAATGTTTTTAACGGCCAGTCTCTTGTTGTCAAAAACATCCCAGACCGTACTGTTGAGCAATATCCCCGTGTGGTTCTGACCGGCAAGGCTTGCTGCGATCTCGAACCCCCTCATCCCTCCAAAACGTTTTTCTTTCTCAAAGAAAAAAAACTGGTGGGTCTGCATATTGAACTGACCTCCAATTCGGGTATTGTTGTCAATGACCAGATTGGGGATCCCGGCCCGGTCCAGTTCCTCCCGGACGGCCAGTCCTGCGGGTCCTGCTCCAACGATCGCCACAACGGTTTTATAAACGGTTATGGCACCCGGTTGCGGTATGGCTTCTTCCTGAGAAAGGAAGCCGTCGGGGATCCTTCTTACCTCCTTTACCCGGTCTACTTTAGTGATGCAGATCCTGCGCACCTTACCGTCAACAAGCATTTCACAGGCACCGCACTTCCCGATACCACAGGAGAGACTCCTGTTTCTGTGTTCCAGGCTGTGCTTGTGGACCAGCAAACCGGCCTGATGCAAAGCCGCGGCAATCGTAAAACCTTTTTGACCATAGACTGTTTGACCTTCAAAAGAAAATGCAATTTTATCCTCTTCCGGAATGGGGAGAATGGGATGTTTCTTTATAGATGACATGCACTGAGTTCTTGAAAACGAATTACAAATTTAGGAATGTTTTCCCAGATTTATACGATTTGTAACTTTTTTGCTTCTTCAAACTTTTAATTTCACATCACATATTTAATAAAATCAGGAGTTATGAGGAGCATTATTTTTGGTACGGCGGGATGTATACTCCTTGCCGCAGTATGGAGCTGCAACGGGCTCAGGATCGTTCCGGGTCCGGAAGGGAAGCTTATGGTAAACGTGGCCCTGGAAACACCTTTTGGGGTCAGGACAAAAAGCGTTGATCTGAATTCATTTGTGTTTCTGTTAATCGATCAGGGAGGAGATACGCTGCATCGCAACACAGTGGGCGAGATCACAGGAACCCCGCTGTCGCTGGAGGAAGGCATTTATTCCATTGTGGTCTTTAATGAGGATTTTGACGCTCCCGCATTTGGGAAACCATATTATTACGGGAGTGAAACGGCAGAGATCATTGCAGGGGAATCATGTGAAGTCGGGCTGACCTGTGTACAGGAAAACACCGGGATCAGGGTGGTGTTCTCGGAAGATTTTGAAACGATGTATGAAAATTACGGCATGAATGTTTCCGGTACGGGGGGTTCACTTGATTTTGACGGCAGCTCGGAGAATCTCTGGGGATATTTTTTCCCGGGTCAGGTCACCCTTACCCTGAACACGGAGGGGAGCCCGGCAGGTTCGGTTGACAGATCAATAGAAGCCCGTTATATGTACACGTTTCTGGTGGAAAGTTCCGGAAATTCACAAGAGAACGTAGAACCCGTCTTTACACTTTCTGTAGATACCACGCATACCTGGGTGTCCTGCGCCTGGGATGATACGGGACTATCCGGAGACGGCACCACCAAAGAAACAGCCTATTCGGTAGCTGCTGCACGTGCACTGGACGTGGGGATCCCGGATATCTGGGTGTGCGGATATATTGTGGGACATTACACAACCCCTGCCAATTTTTTGCCCGGAGGATTGGAAAGTGAAACCAACCTGGCACTGGCTGATGATGTTCTTGAAATGGATATTAACAAGACTTTGTCTGTCAGCATCCCTCTCGGCAGCATCAGAGATGAACTGAACCTGAAAACCAATCCCGGAAATCTTTATCGTAAAGTGTGTCTGAAAGGGAAAACGAAGGACTTGTATTTTGGCCAGCCGGGGCTGGAAAACCTTAAGGAAATATTCTGGATAGAAGACGACTGATACAACAAGAGGATGGTCCGAGAACCGAACCAACCTCTACCGTTGAAACCTATAAACCTAAAACCAATTAATAGATGCAGGTGCACACAAAAACGTTGCATGCACCTGCATCTTTTTACTGATAAAAATGTCAATCCTTTGGTGGCACGTAAATCCAGAAAAACAAAGGCATGTGACCCGGAATTCCCCCTCCCAGATAGGTGCCCGAAGAAGCAGCCTGCTTGCCTTCATATTCGTAACCCAGATCGGAATGGAAAAAACATATGGCCACTTCCCCATATTTCATGTCGAGCATACATTTACTGAATCCCTTCACGACCGACCCCTCCTGTTGTTCTTCGGATTCTTCCGACTCTTCCTTATCCGGAAGAGAAACCTTCAAAACGCTATAGTCGCTGGAAGAATTGTATATACGGTGTTTCATAGCCGTATCGGCCACGTTGGTATCAAAAACATGTCCGTTTAAAAATTTTCCGATATAATAGGCCCCTACCGTCGTAGCATGTTCCAGTGAATCTCCCGTACCGGGGACGAGTGTCATTTTGTAAAAACCCCTTTCCAGTGAATCCAGTCCGGGATAATGCCTGTTCCGGAAAGCCTCCAGGGTATCAATTTCATATTTGTCAAAATCGTTAACGACCTTAACCAGTTCCAGGTCGTAAACCATAGACGTGGAATTTTCGGAAGTGCCATTTTCGTAGTATGAAGAAAGCCAGTAAGGGAGCCATACCCTCCGGACTTCTCCTTCGCGCATTTGCGACAACATTTCCTCCAGTCCCATCATGATGGTGTAGCGTCCCATATACCACAACTGCGGGATATAGGCATCGGCATAACTGAAAGTTCCCAGCCTTCTGGCCACATCCTCTTCGGTACTTGCCTGGATGTTATAATTGAGGTCAAAAATAGTTTCCCTGACGAAAACGGCAGAAGAATCCGTTGGACGGGCTCCCGACCCCTGGCGTACCACCGTGTAATAGAGACCCGATTCGGTTTTCTGTAACGTGTCGTGATGTATGATTTTCACATGAGCGGCCAGCATACTTTCGTGCAATTCCCTTACCGATTCTGCAGACTGACGGGCACAGGAAATGAAAGATCCCGTTGTAACGGCAATGATCACGGCTATCGGAAAGATCAGTTTTTTCATTTGTGCAAAGGTATCTAATTTTTCACAATCCGGTCTACCCAGATCTCAAACAACAAAGGCGACATGGGCGGCACCAGGCCGACTTTTGTGTTCCCGTATCCGTAATCGGCATTGAAAATCACATAAGAATGCTCTCCGGGGGCCATTCCGGGAAATCCGTAATCCAGGCCTTTGAGGAACTTTCCTTCCCCCACAACGCCGGAATGTACCGCCGCCTCGTCCCCGGTTAACGTTCTGTTGTTGGCTTCAGCCACCGCAAGGGAGTTGGTGTGGAAGAGTTCTCCCTTCCCCCTGGAGAAGATGTAGCCGGCATAATAGAAATATATAGTATCCCCTGCCGCTAAAGTATCTGCAGGATCAACGGATATTCCCGGTTCAAGTACAGCCCTGACCACTCCCTTTTGATAAAGGACGGTATCTTTGGCCAGACTTTGTACAAACTGGTCTATCGCCTCTTCCTGCTGGATGAGTGTCAGTTTACGATCTTCCTTGGTGCAGGACAGCAGTGTGAAAAGCAATCCGGCAAGTAACACCATGTACGTTTTCATTCCAGAGAAGGACTTATGCAATTATTGTGCCCAGGGCCTTTTTGAGCAATTCCTCGATCTTATCCACCGCATCTTCCATTTTCCCTGCAGAGGCATTGTAATGACCTCCGCCGTTAAAAAAATCTTTTGCTATGCCGTTAACGGCAATCTTTCCTTTAGACCTCAGGGAAACCTTAATGTGATCCTCACGCTGCAGGAAAAAAGCTGATACGGAAATGCCCGTTATGGCAAGAGGAAAATTCACAAACCCTTCCGTATCGCCGTTCCTGTAGCCGAATTCTTCAAGAACGTCACGTGTCAGTACAATATAACCGGCATTGTATTGAGGGAGCAGCCGGATGTTTTGAAGGGCGTACCCCATCAGACGCATCCTGTTGTAGGAGAAATTCCGGTATACCTTATCGAATATATCTTCCGTATTGGCTCCGCATGCCGTAAGTTCTGATGTGACGTTAAAGGTTTCGGGATACACGCTGTTGGCAAACTGGTTCGTATCTGTTATGATCCCCGTAAGAAAAGCCACGGCCTGCTCCTTAAGAATAACACTTTCCGGACGCCATAATTTTAAGACCCTGTAAACCAGCTCACAGGAAGAACTTATCTTCGTGGTTGAAAACACCAGGTCAAAGCCTTCGCTGTCCGGGTCAATATGATGGTCCATCAATACCCTGAAAGCCTTTTTATCTTCCAGTATTTCTCCCAGTTCTTCCATACGGGAAAAACTGCTCACATCCACCGCAATGATCGTGTCAGCCTCTGTTATCTTCTGTATCACCTCTTCCCTGTTTCGGGAAAAGACCAGGATTTCCCGGTCCGGATCCAGAAATTTAAGAAAACCGGGATACGGACTGGGGCATACCATGGAAACCCGGAATCCCAGCTGTCTGAGAAACAATCCCAGCCCCATCAGTGAACCGACGGCATCTCCGTCAGGGTTCATATGGGTCGACAAAACGATCCTCTCTGAGCGCTTCAATGCGTCATCCCAGCGTTTGATAAGATCCTGCGGAAAAAGGTCCCTCATAAAAAAGATATTGCTGCAAATATAATTGATTTATTGCAGAGGTTATTTTTTTTCC